>JAABUP010001094.1_pt1 | contig 57496 bp, 78 predicted proteins | sample 5559201 | NCBI WGS metagenome assembly JAABUP01 (sample SAMN10711887, study PRJNA513373) | rock metagenome | isolation source: Antarctica rocks | place: Antarctica | reverse complement strand
ACGGCGCTTGACAAAAAACCCTGCAGGCCTCATTGCGATGACCCACACTAGTTACAGCTGATTGGAGCTGGACCATTTGGCACTCATGTTGTTGGTGAGAATCCAGCTGTACAAGTCATAGGACCACTGCAACTTGTGCCAGTGTGCAAGACAAGTCAAGAACCCTAGCCTTCCACTTTGACGCAGGTCTAGAAGCCAAGCTGAAAACCCTAGCCGCCAAGCGCAACATGAAGGATGAGACCATTGGGCCGGTGATCACATGGACCACTGAAGCCATGCTGGCCCACAAGGATAAGCTGCTTAAGATTCCAGGTATGACACTGCATCCTCACCAAATAGTCATGGCAGCCATGATGTTGCTGATTAGTCATGGCAGCCATGATGTTGCTGATTAGTCATGGCAGCTGCCCTCCTCCTGCTGGGCAGTCATGATGGGCATGCTGTTGTTCGTTAGTCATCCCATATCTGGTTAGTCATGATGGCCATGCTGTTGCTGGTGAGTCATGGTGGCCCTGCTGTTTCTTGTTAGCCATAGTTTCACTGCTTTGGGTTCAATGCATTACTGGCCGCCAGAAACCAAACACCCAAAGGAAGGTCAGCAAGCACTATCTGGTCAGACCTGCATTGCTCAAATATCTGTTGCAGCAACCACGGGTCTACTTCTGAACATTTGGTAGTCAAGTCTCGCTTCAGAAGATCACAGAAACACAACCTCTATTCTGCCCTCTTTGGTGAAGACCCAAGTCTGACAGGCTGCAATCAGAACGATGTTGTTTTACGGCATGCAGCCATTGCATGCACAAGTGTTGAGTCGTCAAGACATTGCCACAACTCATTGAATCTCAGACTTAGAATTGCATCCGCACTCAAAAATAAGTTACGCAGATGCCAGGTTGGCATTTGGAGGCAAGGAGCTGCAGCACCATACCGTGGTGAATGAAACAAAACCCAAACCCAAACCCCAAAAAAATGTGTTCTGCAGGCACCGAGTTGGCATTTGGAGGCAAGCAGCTGCAGAACCACACTGTTCCAAAAGTGTATGGAGCCATCACACACACCTTTTTGGTTGCGTTTTGTCAAAGTTGTACCTACTCACAAAAGTAAATTATGCAGGTGCCAGGTTGGCATTCGGAGGCAAGGAGCTGCAGAACCACACTGTTCCCAAAGTGTATGGAGCCATCGAGCCCACTGCAGTCTTTGTGCCACTCAAGGAGATCCTGAAAGACCAGGAGACCTTCAAGACAGTCACCACTGAGGTCTTTGGTCCCCTTCAGGTATGCCTTTGCCCTTTGGCTGTTTGTGCTTCCCCTTTAAGTTTGCCCTTCAGGGGTGACTTTGCCCTTTGGATATTTGTGCTTGCCCTCTGAGTCTGCCCTTCAGGTATGCCTTTGCCCTTTGGATATTTGTGCTTGCCCTCTGAGTTTGTCTTTCATCTACATGCGTCAGTGCTGCAATTGCAGGTCATCGCGCTCCGGGCTGCCGCCCTAGGAGGCTCCTGACATGATCGCTGAAAAGCGTAAACTTTTCTTATCTTTTTCAGGTCATCACAGAGTATGATGACAGCGAAGTAGACGATGTGCTACAAGTGACAAAAAAGCATATTCTTTTCTTTTTCTTTTCAGGTCATCACAGAGTATGATGACAGCGAAGTAGACGATGTGCTACAAGTGACAAAAAAGCATATTCTTTTCTTTTTCTTTTCAGGTCATCACAGAGTATGATGACAGCGAAGTAGACGATGTGCTACAAGTGACAAAAAAGCGTAAATCATTCTTTTCCTTTTCAGGTCATCACAGAGTATGATGACAGCGAAGTAGACGATGTGCTACAAGTGACAGAAAAGATGGAAGCACACCTCACAGCTGCCATTGTGTCCAATGACGCCCTGTTTCTGCAAAAGATGCTGGCCAACACAGTGAATGGTACCACATATGCTGGAATCAGAGCCAGATGCACAGGTATTCATTCATTCATTCATTCATTCATTCATTCATTCATTCATTCATTCATTCATTCATTCATTCATTCATTCATTCATTCATTCATTAGATTTTAAGGTCTTGGGGCCAATCATGACCATTGGACCAGTAGTCTAAAAATGTCAAACAAAAAAATCCATTTGTTCTAAAGCAGTACTATATCTAGTCATGCTCTTCTGCTGTTTTCTTTTCCTCTGTTGGGGATTGTACACAGCTGATTCCTAGCTGTGGCCCATCAACCAATCATACAAAGTTTCGCTGAGATACCCATCAAGAAGATGAAACAAACTTGACTGAACACTATCAGGATAAGCTCCCTGTATATAGCCATGCTCTTTTGCTGTTTTCTTTTCCTCTGGGGATTTGTACAGGGTCGTTGGTTGGTCCCAGATGTGGCCCATCAACCAATCGTACAAGTTACACTGAGATACCCATCAAGAAGATGAAACACACTTGACTGAACACTATCAGGATAAGCTCCCTGTATATAGCCATGCTCTTTTGCTGTTTTCTTTTCCTCTGGGGATTTGTACACGGTTGTTGGGCCCAGCTGTGGAGCAGCGACCAGTTGTAGAAAATTGCACAGAGATACCCATCAAGAGTATGAAACAAAATTGGCTGAATACTGTCTGAATAAGCTCCCTGCTTTCCTTCTTCTTCTCCTCCCTGCTCTCCTCCTTCATTCCCTCATTGTGGAGAAGAAGAAGAAGAAGAAGAAGAAGAAGGGGGTAGGAACACGAAGAAGATGGGAACCGGAATGAGAAGAAGAAGAAAGGGTGCTGGTTCTCCACCTCCGCCCCTTCTTTTTCTTGCCATTCCGGTTCCCATCTTCTCTGTGTTCCTACCCTCTTCGTCTTCTTCTTCTTCTTCTTCTTCTTGTTTACAGGTGCTTTCACCTCGTGTCAGCTGTGAAGGGTATCTGCTGTAGTCACAAGCAACGCACAGAATTGGTAATGATGCTACATATGCTGGGATCAAGGCGTCTATTTCCTTTCTTGGAACCAACAGCCCCCACTCACACATTAGACAGATGCTTTTCTCCTCCACTTTTATTCTTCTTGCTGCATTGTTTATCCATCCCTGCTCTTCTTCTGACACAACATTTATGCGCCACTCATGTCAATCTGCCCCTTGCACATGTGAATGAAGCCCCCCAATCATCAAGCACCCCACCACATTCTCAGGCATCGCGGCCACCAACTCTGTGCAAATGCAACTGCCCAAGTCTACCATTCATGCAGCTCACATGTGCTCCTATGGTGCATGACTTGAACAACTTTCATTCTTGGGTACAGGGGCACCTCAAAATCACTGGTTCGGCCCAGCAGGGGATCCCAGGGGTGCTGGAATCGGGACCCCAGAGGCCATCAAGCTAGTATGGTCCTGCCATAGGGAGATCATCAATGATGTTGGTCCCATCCCTAAGGGCACAGCAATGACCCAAACCTGAGCTGATCCCACCTATGGCTCAGCTTTATATCAGTTTATTGGGTTGTTGAAATGTGCTGGGCGTTTACACAACACCGCTGCGAATTCCTTGTTTCAAGATGGGTCCTGCTATGCGGTCCACTTTTGTGTTGGCTGGTGCTGCGCTTGTGCACTTTTTGAACGTAAGCTATGTAGCAGTTGTTTGGCAGCTCAGTTCTAGAGCTGATCCGATTTCTAGTCTGTTTTGACTCACTGGGTTGTTAGGAATAGTATGGCTGGAAGTGCAGTGCAGTGCCTCAATGGGATGGATGCGGGTTCAAAATAAATCCTGCATTGCCGGCTTGGTCAGCTGTTCCTTTTTGCAGATACTGCAACATTGCACACATATTGTTCAGGCTGCAAGACGGCATTTGTTGTTTCCAGTGAGGCATGGCAGCCTTGGCTGCTTTGTGGCAGTAAGCTAAATGCAGGGTCGACTTCAAGGTGAACTTCTGGACCCTCAAACCTTGCATTGGTCATCGGATTCATACCACTATGAAAAAACCGTGCGTTCAATTTGTGGGCTTGTGCCAGCGGCTGTTCAACTTGTCCATCTGGCCGATGCTGCAAATTGCACTGAATGCTTTGAATGCTGCATTAATGACACAGTATTGTCTTCACACATTTTTGCATTCACCCTGCGCCATTAATCAGCTTTGCTGCTCCGGCTTCATGTATCAAGACCGTTTGTGTCATGATGATGGTCGAAAACCACAGCCAGCTAATGTTCATGGCAACATGCACACGTACAGTTCAGTACTAGTTTGCTTGTACCACTTAGCCCTGATGCATGCATGCCAGAACCGAATATTGCAGCTTTTATTGAGCTAAGTTCTCGAGGCGTTTGCAGTAGAGGTACATCAACGCATGGGAAGCAACATGATGCTGCTTGGGCTGCTGATCATGACTGTTGTGTGGCAACATGGGTGTCGCATCTTGCAGTTTTTTGGGTGGCTCAACACGGTTTAGTCAACCCCACCGATTTAACGTCCCCTTTTGCAGCTGAGCGTGTCATCGATCATGCCCCGCTCGGGCAGTGGGCCCAGGTATTGCATGCAACATACTTGCACTCGATGTAGCAGAAGTGTTGGATCGGCTCTTCGACTGTATATTTGTGCAGTCGTGACGATCTGCGTCTTCAAACGTGTCCACCGCATGCCGGCATCTGTTTCCTCAGACGGCACTATGGGCGCAGTCGCAGGTCCAACGTGGAGCCAAGGGGAACAAGACGTGCGTCTGTCTGCACGGGCTTGTTCAACGGCGATGCCGGCCTCTGGCTTGGTGGTGAGCAGCGATAACCCTACCCTGCTGATCCACGCTCGTCGTGAACAGCGTGCTGAACCTATCGGGTACAAAATAAGCACAGAACGATCCCAGAGAGAAGCTCAGCTCGCTACACCACAGCTGCAACACATGCGCCAGCTGATCAAGGCCCAGCTCGCAAAGCGTGAGGAGCAGGCTGCAATACTGCAAGCTCAGATTGAAGGTCTGCAGCAGGAGTGCGAAGCCAAGGAGCTACAGGTCAACAAAACCTGCAGCACAACAAAACAAAAGACCCTTGCCATCGTTGTGTAGGAACCAGGTTAAGTGATCAAGCTCACAGCTATCCTGCTGCACCCCACTATCCCCCACCAGCTGTATACACACATGTGTGATGCTCACAGTACCAGTATGCTTTGATTTGCCATACAGTGCTGCCACATTTCATGTTGCATAGGGAGCTGCATGTACCATCTTAACGCTCACCATGTTTTCAGGTGCAAGAGGTTGTTGCACATTTGGACAAGCCTGAAGGTTCAAATCTCTTTCAGCGTGCGCAATGTGCCAGCGCGCAAATCAAGAAAGTGCTTCGCCTGACTGACGTCAACATGAAGCTAGAAGACCATGCTGCCAAGCTGACCACGCACTTGCATCTTCTTCAGCAGGAGGCTGACTGCTCTCACGCTCAGATTCATCAGTTGACTGAGTCTCTAGCAGCTCAGCATGCACAGCATGACAAGCTCATGGCTGAGCAAGCTCAGCATCACAGTGCTCAAGACGAACTTGTGAGGGCTGAATTGCAGCAGCTTCATCAGCAGTACCATGCCAAGAACACACAGGTATGTTTTGCTACTCTACCTCATTGCTTTTGCATGGTAGTTGCTAGAAGGTCTGCTTGACAAATTTGGACATGAGGATGTCCTGACTGCAGGCATGCAATGCTATGCATGCATAACAGTCACACAAGCTCATGTTGCCCCAGTCATGGGGCTCACAATAGCTGCTGAAGGTTACATAGCTTAAACATAGCACCATGCTCTCCTGTATGTCTGCAAGTTGGTCATTCTGCAATGGCAAAGCTGCTGCAGCAAAGCAAAGTTTGAAGTGATTGTTGAGTGACATTTGGCAGTGCAAGGCACATTACTTGTCTAATTCGAACTGTGTTTTGCAAGCATTAATGCAATGGTGCGTCTGCATTCACTGCTGGTCAATTGACTTGTGATGTACCTCCAGCAATGTATGTGCAACGAGAAACTCCAACGTTGTCTGCCTTGTGAGCCTGCTGTGTACGCAGGTGCAGCAACTGCAGATGGAAATCAGGCAAGTCAGCAAAACCTCTGATCATTCTCAAAAGCAGGTGTAGATCTCCAAGCCTATCAGTATTAGCACAGTGCCACAAATGATGCCACAAATGATGATGACGGTGATTCTTTTTTGAAATTCTGTGTAGGGTCCACGACAACCATGGTCCTGTTAGTCACTGTTCACTGCCTGTACAAGGTGTTGTCTCAAGTTTGCTTCATATACCACTTTCCTGAATACCATCTGCAAGGCGTTTCAGTAAGGAGCATGCATTGCTTCAACTGACTTTGCTTGGCCATGTTCTGAATGATACAGATACAGAAATACAATCAGCATATATGTTTAGATGTAGAAGTAAAATCAGCTTGAAACATTTCGCAAATAATGCATCCCTTGATGCACTGCCATGTCATACGCACTGCTGCGTCAGTAACAGCACCAGTAATGGCAAAGGTAACAGTAACGGCAATTGCTGTTTCACCTACTCAGAGGCGTCACACCCTTTGTTGCAGGCTGAACAGCTAGCAAGAGACTTGCAGGCGCTGCAACAGGAGCATCACAGTTTGGGTGTCACCTATGAGGGGGAGCAGCAACACAGCCGCCTCTTGCAGGATAATGTGACTCAATTGCAGGTGAGCATTTCAATTGCAGGTGAGCAACTCAACTGCAGGTGAGCAACTCACATGTCATAGCAATGGTTTACATGCCAAGCTCCATGTTGCAAATGTCAGTAATAGTAGTAATTGTCCCCAGGCCAAGCTCCATGTTGTAAATTGGATGGATTGTATCAATTGTTGATGAAGACAACATATTTCTGGATTTGCAGACGTACAGCTCTGCTCTGGAAGAAGACCTGGGCAAGGCTCAAGCGCACATGGACCTGCTGTTGAATGGTGAAGGGACCTTGTCTTCTAAGCACAGCGAGATTCTCAAGGCAGCTGCCAAACAGGTCACTCCATTGGGTTTGACACACACTCACCATGTATCCTGCATAACAACGTTAAATGCTATCATGTAGCTAGACCTCGGCTTTCGATCCAACTCACTCGCATGACAGCAGACCTGCAAGGAAAAGAGAGAAAAAAGAGAAACAAACAAGAAAAACAGCATGGCAGCAAACCTGCAGCAAATTTACACAATAGATGGCAAGATCTGGCATGAGCTTTGCAAGCCTCATGTGAATGCAGGAATGTGGTTTCCTCAGCAGGCTTCCAGTGCTTGTAAAAGAGTGCAAACATTGAATCATGTGGAGTCTCTGTGCTGCTGCACGCTAGCAAGCAAGACTAGTAGTCACACAGTCTCTGCTTTCAAATTTGCGCAAGTGTGCACATGCAAGCAGTAGCATTCATTGTTCTCAGCTGCTTGTGTATTGGTAAAAAAAGGTTATCATCATGTTGGCTGTTTGCTTGCTTGCACAGGTGATTGATTTTAGAGCAAGGGAAGCCAAGCGCAGCAAAATGCCAAGGCTGCTCAGAACATTCAGCAGCCTCAAGAAGGAGAGGTATGCCTTTTGTCGTCTGTCTTGCCTTATGACTTGCCTTTTGTCTTCCCTCGTGTCTTGCCTTGTGTCTTACCTTGTACCTTGCCTTTCATCAAGCTTGCGTTTGCATGCATTGCAACCCTGGGACATGCATGACAAACCTTCCCTCTTCTTCACACTGTCTTTTGTGTATTGCAGGGGTTCTTACATTCTTGAGGATGCTGACACACTTGTGAGTTTGCCCCAAATTCAACCCCTCAGCCCAGGTGCTGGGGGCACCCCTTTCACCCCCAGAGCGATGAGCCTTAGCCGCAGCGTTTCCGGCATTACTACTGCATCAAGCACCGCTAGTATGATCAAGGTTGGCCAAGATCCATTTGGAAGCTCCGGAGGGGATGTGAGTCCCATCACACCTGCACAGACAGAGGCTGCAAGCTGCTACCAGCGCTTGAAGATGGAGAATGACATCCTGGTTGAAAAGTAAGGCTGTTTTGCCAAAGTCAGTGGACATATGACCCTTGTGTTGCACATGTTGTGCATCCATTACGTTCACATGTGCATTTGCAAGCTGTCAAGATGGCCAATGCAAGGTGCAAACATCATCAAGCATGCACCTCAGGGCTCTCATGCCGGCTTGTTGCCTGCATGCATGCAGCTCAAGGATGTCAAATACAGCGTCAGATAGGGCGCTATCAAAGTGTACATTGGCCGCAGACAGGACAACTAGCAGAGTGTACCCCTAGCTTCATAAATACTCATTTATTGAACTGGATACTTGCGTGCAATTGTGGGTTGTTGGTGTGTGCAGCTGCTGCATGTCTTAGCTCATCAGCTGCTTGTCACCCTGGCATAATGGCAGCCAGTAGGCGGGATTCAGCCTGCAAGTGAGTGACTTGCAACAACAGGAGTATTCCAAACCATATATTGTGCGCACACTTGTAATGATTTGCTTTGTATGTAGGCAAAGCCAAACTACTTTCAAGTATACCCTGCAGTCACCCAGTGCATTGAAGGTACCCAGAGATGCTGTCACAGCTCCTGATTCTAGCAGTAAATGTGTCACAGAATACAAGTATTATACAACCAAGAAAAGAAAGAGAAAAGTTTAAGCTTTTCAGCGATCATAACAGGACCCTCCTAAGGCGGGAGCCCGGAGCTAACAGTGTGCAAGTACTGTGTCAACTTGCACACCCATTTGCCTAAAGCTACAGCTAATGGAACTTCTGACTCTTGTCAGAAGAGTGTTTGTGCGTTGCAAGGGGCGCTGCAAGCCTTGACGCCATGCAAGAACAGCTAATTTAGACAGATTCTACAGGCTGCTGTCTGGGTTTTCCTGCAGGCTGGCTCAGGCACATCAGGACATGGCCAAACTGAGCAGCAGATTGGTGGACGCAGCCTTTAGTAATGCCCATACCTGCCTGCCTGACAACAGTGCTGCATCTTCTGCTTGGGTCAGTGGCCATGTGAGTGAGTGATTTGGCGAAATCTTTGGGCTTCTAATTGACCATCCACAACCTTGCGAAGCACCAAGAAGGATGCAATGGTGACAATAGGGCCATTGCCAAGACTTGTTGGGATCAGATGCTGCCATCGTAAGAGTGTATGTACTTTGTCAGAGTGTGTGTACATCATAAGAGTGTATGTGCTTCATAAGAGAGGGTGACAGACAGGGGTACAAGTGAGGAAGTCTAAGTTTTGTCAGAAGGCATCAAAGCATGTGAGTTTTTCTGCTGGGTATTGTGCGCCAGTCTGCTTATATCATGCATGGAAATCGTAGTTGTGATCACAATTTAGTCTTTCAGCCAAGCTAAGTGTGCTTGGCAGTTTTGAGCAGAAGCCATGCTTTGCCACGTGGCACCGTGATGATATACAAGCTGTGACATATTGTACACGCACAAGGGTGCTTGGAAACTTTTTTTGGGGATCTTCATCAAGCATCAGAAATGTTTTTTGCTGGGTGCTCACATGTTGGTTTTTGCATGGGCGCAATTTAATTTTGCCTTCTTGGTCGTTCAGATTCAGTACTTTTGAGCAACTTCTGCAGCTTCAAGCCTCCAATGTCTACACATTTTGGTCCATGATTTGACAGGACGTTTCCACCTGTGTCATGTTTGCATCTCGCGGGCCATACCACATTGATTCCTTCTTAAAATAGCTGATCACCTCAACGTCTCACCTTGGGTTTTTGACCTCAAGTTTCTTTAGCCTTTAGCTGCCACAATCACTGTGTATGCACATTTTTGAGGGCAGTAGTGAAATTATTATGCAGTATCGGAAGTACTTTGTGTACGTATGCGCTGATCAACCTGCCCACATCTGCGGGAGTCTTGAAGCGCCCTGTGCATTTTACCAACATTGACCATGTGCATGCGACGTGTCAGCATCCTTAAAAAGCTTTGCATCTGTCATCGACGGCACCAGAAAACCTTGCTCAACTTGACAAATAATCCAGACCTGGGTTCAACTTGCTTGTGACCAAAGTACTCACAAACGCACCATAACTTTCCCTGGTGTAATTTGGTCACCTTGACAGTTACTGTAAAGCATGGCTGGCTTTTTCACAAATAAATTGTGAACTTATTCATCTGTGAGCTGATAGCTGTGAAAAGACATCAGCTCAAGCTACCGCTTCCAAGCTACACTGCAAGTAGGTGCCTTTTCAACATGTCAAGGAGCTTGTTGTACACAGATACTGCTTGTGAAGCAAGACACTATGATCAACAGGTGACTGGCTACTCTAGATCCGACTTTCAGTCCAACTTCTGCCGTTTGCTGTTTTTTGAGGGGCCTGCATCTGTGCTATCAGTGACGCGTCTCTTTCTACTATCAGCCTCATCATCATCCTCATCGCTTGATGAAGAAGAGGATGAAGATGAAGAAGAACTGCTGCTGGAAGAAGATGAGCTACTGCTGGAAGAAGAAGATGTTCCTGACTGGTCATCACCACAGCTTGCCAGCTCTGAAACCACACTTGCCAAATCAGGACGCTGTTGCTTCAGGATAGATAGCCACTTGGCAGACATCTTTGGTCGGCCCTTGCTCGTGTGCTTCCAAACCTGCAAGCAGCTAAAGACTTGGTTAACCCCATTTGCAATGCCTAAATCTGCACCTGTTGTGTCCCTTGTGCAAGCAGGTTTGAGGGCATGTTGACTACTGACCATAGCCGAGAAGTCTGTTAAGGTCATACACAGTCACACATCTAATAATCAAACACGGGCGCCTGTTGTGTCGCACACTGTTGAGCAGGCTGGGCAACCAGCCAAGCAATGTGTTTTCTCAACCCCATTGCCATATACAAAATCAGCAATATAACAGACAATGGCAAGGCAAACCACTACCAAACTGCCATAACAGCAGCAAGTACCTTGGGAAAGTTGGCAGTGCTGGCGTAGTTATGGGTGACTGCGATAGTGAGATCTAGGTTGAGCACTGTATGCCACCAACCGCCAGGCACATAAACAGTCTCACCAGGACCCTGCAAACAAAGGTATGGGCAATATCACTATATATTTAGGGTTTAGGGTTTATATTTAGGGTTTAGGCTAAAGCCTAAAAACTTCAATGGCAAAGCCTGAAGACCAGCTGTTGAGTTTGTAAAATGGCAGGCATGACAATCGTGAAGCAATCAGCACACACACACATTCAAAACCACTTGCATAGTGCGGATTCCATCCACTGGGGTAGTTGGGGACCAACACGCTCCTGCTGTGCTGACAGGCAGACATGCACAAGCCAGCTGACAGCTTCTGTGTTTGATCTACATACAGCTCGAGCACTCAATGACACCACAAGCAAGTCATGTACAGAAAGACAATCGCCTGGATGATGTCACGACAGTTGGCTGCAAAGCAGCCTTCCTGCTGCATCACCACACTTAACTTACACTAATCAGCTGACAGCGCTACCCAGACCACACAGCTAATCACATCCTGCAACCAACTTTGTCATTCCACAATTGGAAGTACCTGGGAAACGGAAGTACCTGAAACAATGAAAGGTCTTACCTGGATGATATCAATCGGCTTGGTGGTTGGCCAATCCTCTCTCTGCGTCAAGGGATACACATGTGTGAACCAGCTGACAGCTTCCCTCTCTAGGCCAGGCAGTTTCGGCAGCACGTGGTGGCGCTGTGTGCCTGGGGGGAACAGGGCCCAGCGCTTGTGACCTGATATGAGGGCATTCCATGCGCTTGTGGCTAAGGGGTCTACATGCAGACCGCTGCCACTTCGCGCAGGTCCCATCACCATCCATCTGTAGCATGCAACATGCATGTTGTGCATGTCTTGTGTGTGTCTTGCCCATCACGATCCATCTGTAGCATGTAACGTGTACGTTGTGCATGTTCTTGTGTGTGACTGCATGTCTTGCCCGTCATGGTCCATCTGTAGCATGCAACATGTACATTGTTCATGTCTTATGTGTGACTGCATGCCTTGCCCATACATTCCATCTGTAGCATGCAACGAGTACGTTGTGCATATTCATGTGTGTGACTGCATGTCTTGCATGGGGCTGCATGTCTTGTGTGTGACTGCATGTCTTACATGTTGTGCATGTCTTGTGTATGACTGCATGTCTTGTGTGTGACTGCATGTCTTGCATGTGGCTGCATGTCTTGTGTGTGACTGTATCCTGTGTGTGACTCCATGTCATATATGTGTTGCACCTGTCTTGTGTGTTGTGCATGTTTTGTGTGTTGTAAATGTCTTGGTTGTGGCTGCATGACTTGGGTACAAACGCAGAATGTGTGGATGCACAGCAGGTGATCAGTCATGCTCTGCTTGCACACTGAACAACCTCCAAAGCCTAGGCACAAATGCAGGCAGTGTTCAGACCACGCAAATGCTGCATAGCAGCAGTCATGTCTCAAATTCTCCATGCATGTACTCTCACTCTGCCAGCTTGCAGCTATTGTGGAGGAAGATGCAAGAAGCACGTCTCACCGGTAAGGCGGCCTGCGACAATCCCCAGCTAACTGCATAAGATCCTCTTTAAACCATTCAGGGATGGAGTAGTCCCCAAGCAGGTCCTTGCTGCCATCCCGGTCCCCAAATGTGCCATCAAAGATGTACATGGGGGAGTCATCCTGCATGTGGGTTGTATCTTGCAGGTAGCCCAGGAAGTGCTTCAGCTTCAGCCTGACTGCATACCCATCATCATCAGCTCCAACCTGCAACACAACGCTGCCTCTGAAAGGTTGTATAACCACAAACTTATCAGTTTTCTTTCAGAAACGTCATTCGTACACTGGAGATCTAAACTCAGAAATGCCTGGGGACAGTACAAACATGTTTCTACATCAAAGAGGTGTTTTAGATGTATGCAGTGACGTTTGTTCCTCCAATCTGTGCAAATATGAAAACAGTCATGCAAGCTCCTGCCCATGAAGCTTTGTGATGACTGTAATGCAGCTTGGCTGATTTTTTGCGCAAACCAGCTTGCACATTCAATCTGCCCAAAAATTGGTCTGCTGAATAAAAAAGAGATAAAAAGTTTACGCTTCTCAGCGATCACAAAGGGAGCCTCCTAAGGCGGCAGCCCTGAGCTGAATCAGTCTGTTGCCCAGCTTTTCACACAGTATACCTTGAACTTGTGGTTCCCAAAGCGCCTTAAAAGGTCTGCCTGGTTCCATAGCTGCTGCGCTTTCCAGCTTTCTTGCAAGCCGGTGATGACCACTGGAATGCGCGGCCTCTCATACAGCTCCACAAATGACTCATATGACATCCTCTGCACATTACAAATAAATACAGCTCAACAAATGACTCGTATGACATCCTCTGCACATCACAAAATAGGTTTCACACAGTGAACGCAGTAGGATTCTTGAAACAAGTGGATACAGGCACTGTGAGGCATCCAGTGCAGGTCAGGGAGCACTCTGCGTACAATAATATTTCCTGTCAGAAAAACATTGAATGGAATGCAGAGCTTCTCATGTTGCTTGACCAGTAACAAGCAGGGTGTCACATATTGTGTAAGTGCTACCAGGTCGACAAGCGCCCAATGTTCAATTGCTGTATATTGGTTTTGATCTTCCTCAACATGACGTGCAATTTCCATCCACTATTTCTTACATGTTGTCATACAAGAAAGCCAACAGTGAGCATCAGCATCAGGACATATGTCATGCACCTTGTGAAAGCTTGAGCATGGGCCTAGGCATAGCATGATAGGAAAGGGCATGCTTGCATGCACAGGCTGTCAATGGCAACCTTTGCAAATAAGCACTCACCCTGCTGTCAATTCTAGAAACTGTGTCCCTGATGCCAGCCTGAGAACAAACGTCTGTCTTGGCATAGCCATGCTTCTGCCTGCATGTATAATGAGTTGTCCTTGGTACCACATCATGTTGCAAGCAAGCTCAATGCACGCTTCTGACTCCAGCCAGGTTTCTGCACAAAATTTGCAGTGTCCTTGCAGGCTTACCAGTCACCGCGTGAAACGCTCAGCTCGCTTCGGGAGGCCCGTTTGGATGCCAGAATCTTGCGCTCCTGCCATCTGCAGCAATTACCATGAATGCCAAGTCGCTGTTGTGTTCAAGTACGGAGCTAGCAGGGACGTCCAACACTTGTTGAATCAAGGTGACTGCTTGACGCCTTGCGCTGACAAGAGAGGGCTCACTGTAGCAAGTCTTGCTGCTGATCGACCACGGTCGCGCCAGGATTGAGCGATGTGTCTGGCAGTGGTACTTCAGAGCTGGGTTCAGCAAGACAGCTCTTCTCCGGAGCTTGCTGACGTGCAGAAGTGAGGGTTGCGAAGTGGTGATCGCTGGGGGACATAAACTGCGGCCCAAGCTTATGCTACACCGTGTTGACAAAGGTCTTGGTGCTGCTGTATAGTAAAGTCTGCAGTCTGCCGTCGACGTATGCAGCGATTGCAAGTGCGGCTGGTCGTGTTCCTTGTTTCTTGAAATGAGAGGTGACAGGGAAAACGAGCAGATGACACTGAGTATTTAAAGTAGTCCTCGAGGGCCGACACAAGGTGGTATCCTCGTGAGGCGAAACAAGAGCAGGTGGTACGCAGGAGACTAACCGGCGCAAGCAGCAGAGAGCAAGTGAAATAAATATTGAAGCTTCTGCAGGAGACAAACAGGTGCAATGCAGCAACTGTTCAGCAAATGCCTAATGTACTGATTAAGAGTGCAGGTTAGGTAGCAACAAGCTGCTATGTACGGTAATTATAGTTCTACGCTACTGCTGCCTAGTATGTACTTGACTGCATATGTATTACTTCATCACATACAGGCTAGAAATCATTGCAAATCAGTCTTGATCTTTGTTGGTCTTGCTATCAAATGACATCCTCATTGGTGCTTCTGTGGCGCGTACAGGGGTATGCCGCGCAGACTAGTATGCAAGCAGACCAGGTAAACTTTCAGAGTGGGTGATAGCTACGAGGTGGTAGACAGCAGCAACAGCATTGCCTTGAAAGTGCATACAAATTTCTCCAGAAAGTTATCTTTTGAAAGGTTTAGCAAAGCTCACTTAAATGTCAACACAAGCTGAATGAGTAAGTGCGTTGCTCATGATGACAAATACGCAAGATGTGTGAGCCAGCCAGATGGCTGCTATGTATGATAGTAATAGTACTTAGCCAAATGCTGCCAAACACATACTTGACTGCATGTCTATTGATATTGCTTCGTTACACTTACCTTTAAACTAGACATACGAAAAGCTTTTACTGTCTAACTGCTCATGACCGCTTGACAGTTGGTATTTGCCTCGACATGACTCCCTACACACTGCATCAAGCTAAACTTGCGCATGATGCATATCATGTGTCACCAGTAATGAACAGCATAGTAGGACCAGAGATCCTGCTCACCCGCAATTTCTGAATCTTCCAGATCACTATCAGCCTCTTCATCTTCATCAGTGGAGCCCTCAACCAAATTGAAACTTAGCTGCGACATGTCCTGCATGCAATGCTTGCATTCATCATAGGATGCGCAAGAACCATCTTCATCGAGATCGCTTGACCAGCCACCATCTCTGGGAACTCTGTGCAATTTCAGCTGGACATCCTCAATAGATAGAAAAGCCGGTGACCTGGAAAAGGAACGGTACCAGTCAGCTAAGCGATACTCATCCAAATGCCCTGTCCTAGACACAAACTTGCCATGCAGCTTTGACAACTGCACCAACTTTCCCAAGGCATGCAAAGCTTCCATGTCCACAACCTCCTTGAACGTACGAGACATAGTGAAGTCTAGGCTAGTAAGCTGAGTCAGCTGCCCTACTGCCGCAAACGCCATGTTCGACAGATTACAGTGATCTAAGGTAAGGTCATTTACCGTCACAAGGTCTGCCAAAAACCCCCAGACATGAGAGTCAGCCTGCAAGTGAAAGGTGGCTTTGCGAATGTATGGCAGGAACTGCACACTTGATAGTGAAACCTGAACGTTAGACCATCTGCGCCACTCATGACAGAGATAGCTCAGACAGACTGGTCAGGGCTGTGAAGCCACAAGGAAACTCCCAGTCGTGTTTAGACTTGGTGACAGACAGAACCTTCAAGCCCTTGAGCAGAGTCATGTGAGGAGAGCCTATTTTCACTTCCAGAGATGCTAGTCTCTGCATGCTCCCCAATGCTTGGTAGACTGACTCAGTCATGGATTGGACAGGGTGCTGACTTCCCTCCTCCAGGACTGCGCAATGTAGAGCTAGATGAGTAAGCCGAGTCAACAAGGAGATAGGCTGCAGGTGTTGAGGAGATACACTTGGCATCTCCTGTTCAATGCGGAGTGCGGCAAGGTTGCTAAGACCAGCAAAAGGTGACATGCGCTCGTCTGCTGCCAACAAGTGATCCTTTGTGATGTCAAAATGGTCCACCCTTCCTTCTTGCTGGTCTTGTTGGTAGTGGTCACCATAGGTGCAGATGTAAACCAGACGTTGCAGAGTCAGGATCCTGCCAATGTTGACAAGGTCTGTACATCGTAAAGGAAGGCCCCTGACAATTAGGCTGGTCATGTGTGGCATGTGCTTGTGCATGGTGCTCAGAGCCTCCATCATATGCTGCTTGTCCACCATCCATGAAGTAAGCCCGTTCACTCTGCTAATGGCAGCACCTGCACATCAAGCAAATGCAGTTGCATAATCAAAGTACTGCAAATGCAAAGCAAGGCTGTCGCAAGCCCAAAAGTAACTTGCAGTGTGCTGCAACAGACACATCAACAGCAAGTCCTGGTTTGCAAATTTTTGACCGCAGCCACAGCACCGTTACAGCCTGCTCAAAGTCCCTGACTTGGCCACACAAAAAATGATGTAACTTCACTGCTGCTATGACCATGCAGCACAGCAACAGCCAACCTGCTGCCTCGCACCAGGCCTTGCAGGTGATACGAAAATTGCTCCGGGGGGACGCTGTGTAATACCAATAACGCCCTGTCCGCATCCGCTCCTCGTGGCTGACTCTCTGTTTGTGTCTTTCCGACTCACAAGCCTTGAACACCCTTGCCAGGACAAGGAGGTCCAGTCATACTTTAGAGCCATGTTGGTAGAGCTTGCTTGAGCCGTGAAGTGTCCTGCAGCAGCTGCAGAAGGTGGCGACGGCGCAAAGTCCAGAAGGCAAGGATAAAAGCTTATAAGCTAATCAGTACAAGGTATTGCTCTGAAGCGTGCCTACTTACCAAGGAGCAATGAGCGCTTGATCGACACGGATTCGCTTGGCTCACAAACAGCGCAAGAACGATGGGCTGAACCTTGAACCGAAATAGGCGCTTTGTTTCGGAACAAGAGCTCAGAAAGACGTTCGCATCATGTTCTGCGATCTGTGCTTTGCTTGGCAGGCTAATGGGCTTACGCAGCGAGAAAGGCTGGTGATAGCGATCAGGCTTGGCATCGACCTGTTTGCACTTGGTCGTGTTGTGTCTGAGCATCTTCCTGACCGAGACAAGTGTATTCGGTCGCAGGTCTGCTACGTTAGCATGCTTGACATCCTGCTCATAACTTTTGACCTCTGTAGATGCAGCATGCAGCCTCTGGCCCTTGCAAGCCTGCAGTCAGGAACTCCCAGCTTACAAGACGCCTTGCGCATGCAGCAAAGCCTGGCATGCAAGCACAGCTCAAAAGCGTCAATCAATCAGCTCACAAGACTGACGCTGCGCGCTCAGCAATTTTGGTATGACACTTTGGGTGCTACACTGGTGCTGTGCAACACCTTGCAAGTGGTCAGGCTCTATGCCACCAAGTGCTCAAAAAATGAGCAGCAACAACTTCCAAATCAATTACTGCATGTCAGTGGGTGAAACGAGCACTGAAGAAAAATGGCAAACGGGAGGTGCCTACATGCAGCGCTGCAGTGACACTTGCATCAGCAAACTGCAGAGCAGCAGATGACTACCCTGTGCTTGCAGCCATCACACTTAGCAGGGTCATGATATGGTGCTCTTGAGTAAAGCACATGGTCATGGCTTCAGAGCTTACGCAAGCAATCTGGTTTTGCTGAGGGACGCTGGTGGGATTTGATTCGGCAGTAGCTGCGGGATAGGTGTGCGCAGCTACACTGCCATGCATGACTGTGCACAACCAGGGGAACAGTGTCAACAGGATTTCACAAACACCTCCCCATGCCTGGGCTGTCACCAACAGCAGCTGTTTAACAACAACGCTGCAATACCTGACATGCAGTGGCAAAAAGTAGAGTGGGAACAAGGTCACAGGCAAATGAAGGCGGGTGAGATGCAGGCAGTGGTTGAAAGGCAAGCACGACTTGTTGACAGGCAGACCAGTGGTGCTCAGACAGAACAGCAGCAACATGTCATCATAGCAAGTTCCTGTGATTTTGATGTCTCTTGTTGAGGAAACGTCCGTCTCTCTTGCACACCTTTTGCTTATCTGAGGCGTAGCATTTGATCCAAAAAGGTCACGTCACATAGTGGTATGCAGGCATGTCACAACTAACACAGGATAGTACAACAATTGTGGCCAGCACAAGCTTACCTGATGCACCGTTGTATGTTAAGTGTATTGCATGTGCTTGACCAACATATGCAAATTCTGCAATTCCCTTTAAAGAGATGGAAAGGCATCCCCAGCAGCTTGTAACACGAAGCCAACAAAGAGCAGCGTTTATAATTTTATCACCCCATGATGCCATGACTAGAACAGCCAGTCGCACCAGAGGAAAGCCACAAATATATTGCTCCATCCGTCTGCACAGAATCACAAGCTGAAGTCGCCCAGACAAGTGTTTGAAAAAAACACACCATGCCTCTTTTGGCCATGACTAACCGGTCAACGCCGAAACTCTCCATATGCTTTACCACCTACATCAAGGTGTCAGCAAGGCGAGGTCATTGCGACAAGCTGGCGCTGATGGACGTCCCAGGGCAAGCACAGACCTTCAGAAGTCAGAGAAAACGCAAAAGGATCAGTTACAGGTGCGCACAAGACTCAGTCTGTTTACAGTCGACCAGCTGTGAGCAGCAGAATGCAGGAATAGGTTCGGCAGTATTCCTCATGGCTCTGCCGTCCGTAATGTCGAGTCTTCTTGGACTCATTGACTTTCGTAGATGCTTTGTTCGCAAGGACCGAGTCTCGTACTGACAGCAGAACGCCGTTGTCAGGCGAAATAGCAGCTTTTGTATGGCCTCATAAACTATGCGATGCTCTTGGCAGACGACCGTATGGTGATGCTGCAGTTCTGATGGCTTGACAGAATCACCCGCTGATGACAAGGGCCTGGAGAACTTGCTAAACCTTGCCCAAGGATGTACCAAACTTCTTGTGTTCAGTGGCAGTGGCTTATCAGCAGGCTCAGGTGAAATTCACAGACTGCTGTCGACATCACACACTTAACAAATGTAGCATGAGTGCCTTTTAGCATGTCCCATGAGCATGCATTTGACGCTCAGCAGTGTCGCATTCCCAGGCATATCCACGTTTAGTACCAAGGGAGGCTGATATGAGCGTACCCAGAAATGTACTATGACTGCCTTTTAGCATGTCCCATGAGCATGCATTTGACACTCAGCGTCCCTCTTGGCGCGCTGCAAGCACATGCACAATTGACATTCACAACACAACAGCATTGCATTTCCAGGCATGTCCACGTTCAGTACCAAGGGAGGCTTATATGAGCGTGCCCAGAAGCGCTTCAATGTCTCCAATGGCAAAAGGCTGTTTACCTACAGCTTCTATGAGAAGCGCAAGTTGGAGGCTCTGGTGCGTATCCAGCTCATGACAGTTTGTACAGTTTGTATATCTGCATTACCTCAGGACCATTCTGCCACCAGTGCACTCAGGTTCTGCCTCTCCTCAGGCACATTGGGAGCAAACCCATTATGGCAGAGTGATGTGTCATGTATAGATTGTGGCTTGTGATGATTTCGTCAACCCCTACTTGTCTTGACATGCACACAGCAAAATCATCATGAACTTGCATGACCCATTACTGTAAGCTCAACATTGCATGTCTAACAATATGCGTGTTGTGTGCAAAGTGTCACAATGTCAGAGACAGAAAAGTTTCATGTTTGCTGATCTCTAATTTTGCGCTGAACCTGGACCACAGCTGTCAAGCTAGCATGACTGCACTACCTGAATCAACTCGCCTTCACATCATCACAGCTGCGCTTCCAACCATACATACTGCTGCTGCATGCAAGCTCTCTCTGCAGAACCTATGCAGAGCCTGCCAAAAGGCCAAGCCAAATCTAGGACCGTGTCAAATGCCTAGTATAGCATGAGTGGCTTTTGATCAGAAGTAAATCCAAAGATCATCCCAGAGATCATGCGCATATGATCATCCGCACTGCTGCTGCTCTGCAGGCCTTTTCTGCCAACATCTATGCACACGCACGCCGCATTTCATCATCCCCAGTGCTGCTGCTCTGCAGGCCTTTTTTGCCGACATCTATGCAGAAGCACGCAAAGCAAAGCCTGGTTTGGGCCACAGAGCCTTGGCCCAGGTTGCAGGAGCCCACAAGCTGCTGAGACACTACACCATGAACATTGATGGCTTGGCTGAGGCTGCTGGTATGGACACATGGCATGTGGACAACAATCCTGCAGGTAAGTCTTGTTCATTGCACTTGCCTGTCAGCTCACATGTTGCCATTTCTTTCTCTTTTATGCTGATGTATGAGCCATTCGCTTAGGGTCAGGCGTGTACAATGACGCTCAGCTGTTTGTGTCGTGGTACCTTGTCATTGCATGAACCAAGAAACGATGAATGGCAGTACTGCATGCTTTATCAGTGTGAAGGCACAATTGTGAAATCACTCTGGATTTGTGAGTGTGATGGCAAAAACGTGAATCTGAATGGCTCAGGTTGATCTTTGGAATGCTTGTTGCAGAAGTGTTGCCCCACGGCAGCATACTTTTCAATGCTTGTCAGTACAATATATATGTTTGTCATTGTACGATCATCATGATCATCATTGTAGTCGTAGCCATGATCATCATTACTATCATCAACAAAGATATCATTATTGTCATGGGCATTGCTGCTGCTGATATTACCATTACTGTTGCTAGCAGCATTGTTATTGTTGTCACTACAGGTCAGACGGTGGAGATGCACGGCAACATCAATCAGCTGGTGTGTCCATCATGTGGCGTCGTAGTCATGATGACGCCTGCATTACTAAGGAAGCTGAAAAGCAAGAAGCCGGTGCCATGTACCAAGTGCAACTGCGGAGCCATTCGCTGCCGCATCATGTTGTATGATGACGCTGAAGGTACCTGCTGCTGTACACTATTGCTCTCCTTCTTCCTCCTCCTCATCTTATTCTTCTTCTTCTTCTCCTTCTTCTTCTTCTTCTTCCACCCCATTCATTGCCATCGCACTAGCATCATTGGGCAACCACAAAGTTGGCAGCATGACATGCGGTTCTGGTGTTTGTACGCTTGACAGTTCTCGATGTGGTCCAGCTCTGAACAGCTGCCAGATACTGCCAAGGATCAAGCTGCACTGAAACATGGCCTACATACTCAAGCTATGTCATGCATTGATGCTGAGCAAGGCATTTCGTGACAGACTTGCTTCCTTGCATCAACCCAGATGCTTGATGCTATTGTACAACATTCACAAAAAGGCTCACCCACGGTGCAGTTCTTGGGTATCCTGCTTTACAATGCATGATACTGCATCAGGTGCTATTTGAACATGTGACTACATCAGGTGCCGCCTCGGCTTCAGCTGCATCCCTAGATCAGCTAGCATGTGTCTTCTAGAGCTGAGACAGCTGCTGAGTCAGCAGGTGCTGATGGCTTTGGCTAATATCCCAACCAGGAAAAATCTTATTGTGCAACCTTATTGTGCAATTGTATTGTGCAACCTCAATGTGCAGTCTTGCAACAGCCATACACTCATTGCTGTCATGATATGTCCCATGTCTTTCACTAGCAGTGCTGATGCAGATGATGTGATCACTCCTGAGGATGTGTTTGACGTCATGGAAGAAGATGTGCAACAGGCTGATCTCATTCTGTGGGTGGGCATTTCCTTTGAGCAGTCTGCCTCCACTGCATACTTCAGGAGGGTAAGCCTTTCCTAAATATTTAGTAATAATAATAATAATAATAATAACAATAATAACAATAATAACAATAATAATAATAATAATAATAATGATAATGATAATGTTAACGATAATAACAATAATAATAATGATCATAACAATAATAATAATAATAATAGTAATAATCGCTGTCCAGCTCATGATGAGCTAGGTACGTGCAGGACAAGTCTTGTCTTTCCAAGCAGTCTGTCTTGTGCATCTCTATACGGTCTACCAATTCGACAGTTTTGCCAATCATGCAATGCAACGCTTTCCTTATTCTCCAGCATAGACCATTCCTGAAACATGGCTTATACCAAGAACATTCAAGCAGCTTGTGCATGACCCCACTTGTGTGTTGGACTGTTTCCCAGGCTCCTGTTATTGCACATGACATGGGAAGTGAAATAAGGGCTTGGCTTCTGTCCATGGATCAGGTCTTTCCAGCCAGTCAGATTGATATGACTCACCACTGACCCAGCTTGGAAAACATGCTTGTTCTGAAAGGGTTGAAGTCTCAATACAGTACATGTGTTGAATTCACAACCGGAGATTGATCTTAATGCAGGTACCTAGCTCATCTTGGGCTGAAAAGCATTTTGACAATGTTGTGACTATCATTATTGTTGTTGTGATTATTATCATCATCATTTTATTATTGTTATCATTATTTTTATTACTATTATTATTATTATTTGATTGCCACGCAGGTGAGGCAGTATCTCATGGAGGCCAAGAGACAAGACTTGACACGGCAAGCCATAATCAACATCACCGAGGAGGCATTCTGGAATCTAAAGTCGGCCTGCAGCAACACAGGTTGATTGCTGCCTCATCTTCTTTTACCATCACCATACTTTGTGCAACAGGGCCACAAAAGGTGGCGCGGTTTGCAGAAGGTGCTGCCTTTGATGCAATGGGTTGTATCAAGCTGCTGATTTGTGTCATGCGTCATTTCAACCTCTTCACAGGCAATGCATCACAGGCAGACACAACAAATCAACAATAGAAAGGATAGATGTTTCATCTAGCATACAAAGACGAGCTGCGCTGTGCTGTGCTGTGCTGTGCTGTGCTGTGCTGTGCCGTGCCGTGCCGTGCCGTGCCGTGCCGTGCTGTGCTGAGCTGTGCCGTGCTGTGCCGTGCCGTGCTGTGCTGTGCTGTGCTGTGCTGTGCTGTGCTGTGCTGTGCTGCCGACCATGATAGGCAATGAGCATGTCAGCTAGCGCAGCGCCACATGCAGCTACACACTGTGGATGCACCCAGGCCCCTGTAAGGGGTTTGGTCACCAAGGTTTACAAAAGCAAAGAAAAGAAAAGAGAAGAAAAGACCATGCCTTTAGGCGTCAAGTTGATGAGAAGCCAATTGTTGTATTGGGCTGCCCAGGGATTGCCAAGGTTCTGCTTGTGTCTCAGGGGCCATGGATGTTTTGGAGGTGTTGGGCAGTGCTGATACCATTCTGCCCATGTTGGCCACTGCCATGACTACATCAGCTGCCACCTCAGCTTCAGCTGCAGGTCCAGGTCAGCTGTCACATGCTGCCAATGAGTCAACTACCAATGGTCAGCAACAAGCTGACGGCAGGGAGTCAACAGGGCAGCTAGTAGGGCAGCAGGCATCAGCCTCAGGGCATCAGTCTCAGGGGCAGCACACAACAGGCCCCAGTGAGCAGATTCAGGAGGCACATGCAGCTGCCTCTGCAGGGCTTCATCTAAATGCCCTTGATCAGCAGCCAGCAGGGCAGCCTCAAACAGCCTCTAATGCTGCTGCAAGCTCATCCGAGCAGCATCAAGATGATCTCGGAACTGACTCAGCAGGACAAGCTCAGCATGCCCCTGAAGGCCAGGCCGATCCTCCAGGGCCGCACTCAGTGGCCCCTGTTGCTGACCCTGACCCCAGCTCAGCAGGGCAGGAGAGCAACAAGCCTGATGAGATTCCAATCTGGTTGCAGCCAATCGCCCCTCTGGAAGGCCATGGGACATGCAGTGCTCCAGGGTCACATGTAGATGGCAGAAGGCATGAACAGCGACAACGGCAGGAGCAGAGGCATCAGCGTGCCCGCATCATGCCTGCAGGTATCATGTCATTATTATGTCATAATATTATGTCATGGTATGATGTCATGGTATGATGTCGTTATTATGTCAAGACATGCCTGCCCTGCATGCTTACCTACCTCATGCCCACTCACAACCTGTCATGCTGCCACTTCATCATGTCATCAAATCCATTGTTCCTGTTTGCAATTTTAGCTTTGCAACATTGACAGATAGATTGTGTACAGGCCTGCTAGCTTCTTCCAACTATAATCGTTATGGTGACCTTCACTGCTCCCTTTTGATGATTGTGTTGTATCATGTAGTACACTTACGTTGCCAACATGACAACATCATCTAATACATACGTATGTGTATGCAATTCTGTTGATACATAACAACATATATATATATATCTTTTGATATGGCAATAATGGATGCATGTCATGATCAGCATGAGTGTTGCTGTGCTGGCAGGGACAGCGTTACGCACCATCGCTCCGGCGCACATGCCAGGCCGAGAGATTGAGCAGGGGTTGGGCCAACTTGACGCCCCCCTTTATCAGCAAAATGCTGCTGGTGTGGGGTCAATTGTGGCCCCCACTGAGATCCTGCCCTCAGGGCAAATGGCAAGGCAAAATGAACCTGACCTACATGGGCAGGGCCAAGATGCACCTGATCCCGGGGATGCCCCACAGACCCAGGGATCTGATACACATGGGCAGGTGCAGGGTCCACCTGTCTCTGAATCCCAGAAGCATGATGCCTCAATCCCAGGGATTGGTGCAGAGCATCAGGGGGGGCGTTATGTGAATGGCCATGTGGGGGGCGCACAGGGGTCAGGCCAAGATGCACACAGGGCAGGGCAGAATGCATCAGGGCAGGATGGAGACAGGCCTGGCCCCTCTGCAAGCTCTCAAAGCAAGCAGCCTGCAGACAAAGGCACGGATGCAGTCAGTCACAGTGGTGTTCTGGAGGGTGAATGTGCAGTGAGCAGCCGAGAGAGTGCACAGCACCATCTGCAGTCAGCTGCTCCTCTACCATGGCAGCTACCAAAGGATTGTGAACTCGCAAACGAGCCTGCCTCTGAGAGGCAAGCGTGAAAAGAAAAGATATGTTTGCGCTTTTCAGCGTTTATAATGGCAGTCTCTTCAGGCGGCAGCCTAGAGCTACAATCATAGTCCAAAATCCAAGGAAAGGTCTTTGACCTATGTTGGATCAGGTCTATTCTGTCTGGTACTGTGTGTCTTTTCCCTCTCTAGTACAGAGGGGCATTTATTTTGATGCATTGTCAGAATAGAGTGTTCGTGTCTGGACATAGCTTGGTCGGCAGGTCTATGCTCTGGTTCAATCTTTGCTAAAGCATAATATGTAGTGTTATATCTTCAAGCAGGATCTGTGGTCCTAGAGAGCTCACTCCAATGCTTCATGCTGCCTCTCCTTATATCTTGGACAGAGGCAAGCATAAGTTGCCTGGGTATTGACTCAAGCTGAAGGGTTGGATGAGCAGGAGAGACGTCATGCTGAACTGCTTGCTGCTCACAAATTTAATGGTTTGAGTGGGATCATGAGCTCACAAAGGCTGCAAGAGAACAATCTGTAAATGTCTTTCTCTGCAGCCACACAATCATTGCAAAGCTGTGCAGATTCAAAACGCTTAAATTCTGTTTTTTTGTGGGTAGTATATTACTAGATGCTCAGGCTTGTGCGGACATTGCACACATTTCACACACATTTCACACACTAGGTTGATACGATGTCAATGTACTGTTGCCGCTAAATTTGACTATTGGAAGAGGTTGGTGAGCACCACCATAACTGCCTTTGTATGCATATCCTTGATTGTTTGGATCTGAAATACACGTTCACCCAAGGATGCACTGAATCTGCTGTGCCTGGTGAAATTGTGTATGTGTACATCACAGAGAACTTATGTAGATGCATGGTGTTGGGGACCAGGCACGCCTGGCTGTGTTTGATGTCAACGCTACAACAGCATGCTTCAGACAGTAGTGCATCTATATGAGCTTTGAACCATGATGATCAGCAACACTGCCTCTGACGGTTGCATCATCGAAGTGAGCATAATGTGTGCCTAGCAATGGACCACTCAACGGCCTTCACATATATACATGCTGCAGCAGCGTATCTAGCTTTGGCTGGGGCACGCACTTCACAATGCAGCCTCCTGTTATTTATGCCTTTGCAAAGCAGAGCACCAGGCCAAGACAGGTTGACACCACATTTTGTAGGGAAGTTGGCAAAAGGCACATATTATGCATGTAAAGGCTGAATGCGTCAGAAAGGTGAGTGTCCATGGCAACAAACATGGCATGATGCTACTCACGTCATTCCAATACACGCAGACATGGTCATATACTGCATATCACGCTACAAGCTTCATGCATTATGCTACAAGTTTCAAAAGAGCAATGATTCATTTCAAATATGTTAGCTGCAAAAGTCATATTGCGTGAGGAACCTGATGCAATATGGTGTCTGTGTGCTGCATGCAAAACCTGCCTATGCATGTGCAGGTGCATCGTGTCGCGTCACAATCTCAAGAAGTTTCAGTAGCCTTTGATGGCTTGTCCTGCCTGGAGTACAAAGCATATGCTCCCGCCACAAGCCCTACACCTAGTGCAAGTGAGTACCCATATCTATAGTAAGGATGCGTCTTGTTTGCCTGAATACACACATGCGTGGCATTAGACGTTGTTGGTTGCTTCAAATACGCTGGCGAGGCCACAGGCACAAGCAGCGACAGCCTTACATAGAGCCAGAGCTCAGACATCTTAGGAGCCACATATCCTTCAGGAACTGTATATGGCTTCGGTACCTCTGTAGGGATGCCACCGCCTGCTGAAGGCTTAGGCTCGGACGGACCCTCTGCCATACACCTTGATCAGGTGCGAAGTTGCTCCAAGCAACTTTTTGATTCCTGCAGTTAATGTTTCGAGCACTAGTATTGCATACCGTATCTGGCCTGATGGCGATCGCACAATCTTGGCCTGCCTGAAATGGCATTGCACCTGCAGCTAGCTGCGCCTGTACGCAACAGGGAGGAAACTAAATCACTTGCATGCAAGGGATTCTGGAGCGTCCTGTTGTGTGAAGCTGCACTCGTAGAAACTGCAGAAAGTGCTTCAGCCCGTCAGAGTAAGGTTTCGGACGTACTCGATTAAGCTGTTTCGTCGATTGTCGTCGCCTGTGCATGTCACAATTGCTGCAGCTCTGGCCATCAGCCTCGGCTAAACCTGATTGTGCCCCCGGGCGGATATCTTTCCAGGCTTGTCCAGCGCCTCCTGGAGTTCAGCTCCTGCATTGTGGGTAGTCTGCCAAGATGGCAGCAGGCCGTGGCAAGGGCGATCCCATGGCTGGCTTGCTGAGCGGCCTTGGGGGCATCGATCCTAATCTGTTCAACAAGCCAACGATGGGTCAGCTTAAGAACAAACAGCAGCCTCCGGCTGTGCCACCAAAACCTGTCATTCAAGCGCCCAGACCCGACACTATAGCCGCTGTCGGAAGTCCGGTGCGTTCGGAGGCCGGTCCGTCGGACAGCTTCTCCTCACAAAGGTCTCCTGCTACTAAGGCCAACCCTGGGCGCTCTGGTGAGTGCAGCAGCTACGCATATGCCCTTGATATTCCTTGCGTATACGTTGCTGTAGCGGACGCCTCCTGCACGATTGTCATCTTGCCACGCATGCTTTTGCTTTGGCTGCATGAATCTGAAGTCTTTTGCTATGTGCACTGCTTACACACAGGAGCAGTTGCTGACGATCTGGACTCGTTCTTTGGCTCTGCCAAGCCGTCGGCAGCTCCAAGAAATGCAGGCTCGTATGCACCGTCTCCAGCAAACATGGCGTCCCCTGCTGCCAGCCTGGGCCATCCCGACACTCAGCAAGATGCTGATTTCTTTAACAACTTCAGTCCAGCACCACAGTCTGCTAGCAAAAGCTCAGCTGCATCTGCTCAACCAGTGCAGCATCAGCAAGTTGCCATGGATCCCTTTGACCTTTTTGGGGAGGGGTCCACTGTGCCAGCACCTGCAGCAGCTGTTAGTCAGGAAACCAGCGCAGATGATGGGCTGTTTGGTGACATTCAAGGCCATCAACGTCAGGCATTTTCACCAAGAGGCATGCTGTTGACTGTTGCAAGGCAGCAGTTTGACAATGGCTGATGTCCCTTTTGTTGTGATAGGGTTTGGGCGGCCATGCTTTGACAGTGCATGCTTTGCAAACCATGCTCATTGCACTACTTTGAAGTAGGCTTTTGCTGCGCAAGCCATCTGCTGCTTTGTCGGGAAGCAATGGAAATGCCATCTTCCTCAGCATTGATGCTAGCTTTGTATGCAGGACCATTAAAATAATTTTATTGGCTCTGCATACAAAGCTAGCGCCAATGCTGAGGATTGTGTACACTGCCAAGCATGCCATCTCAATGCTGCGATGTATACAATGGAGTCATCGGCAAGGCATGGAGTGCCTATCAAGTGTTTCCATTATGCTCAAATGAGCCGATCTATTTCTGCAGGATCAATTAGTCATGCACAGCACCAAGAGGACAGCCACCCCGTAAGCCCCCCTGCAAGGACCCCTGAGCCCCAAAGGCAGGACCTGCTACCCTCTAGATCACCCAAGTCAGTCACCAGCTATGGGCAGCCCCCTCAAAGTCAGGTGGGTTAGAGGCAGCTCAGGCCTGACTAGTGCCAGACAATTGCTTACATGAAAGGCAAATTTTGCTTCTTGAGCATCTGGGCTTCAACATGTTGCTACTGCGTGGCTGAGAGGGTTCTGTATGCACAGACAAGCATGTGAACATTGAAGCTCTGTGTGCTGCACTCATTGACTTAGTCTGTGGGTCTCTAGCATCTGCCTGATGCCGCCTATTGAACTGGTTTTGTAGAAATAAAAAATGCTTGTATGAGCAGGGCCATTCCACGCTGCCCCGCCGCTCCAGCTCTTTCACCACAGCTGGCTCTCCAGACAGCCGCAGCTCTGCTCCAGACTCCTTCACTCTAGGATCCTTGGCTTCAGACAGACAGACGGCTGCCGGCAGGGCGACACCTGGCTGTGCCTCAGCTCTTGGGTCCACTAGACAGCATGGCAGTAGCAGCAGTTTGGACACCACTGCTGGTGTGCAAGGGTCCCCAGGGACAAGTGCATCCCCACTGTCAAGCCTGGGGAGGCCCCAACGTACACCGTCACTACGCACCAGGTAGGCCATTGTTATGTCCGAATCGGGGATGGGCGAATCTGTCCAAATTTGCACTGGTGGACAACATACGCACATTGCCTGGACGTCTTTTGCAAACAATCAGTATGCTTCAGACGTATGATAACTGAAAACGTTGGGGTGGTTGGGGATTGTGTTAGTGATGATGATGATTTTTGTGTATCCCCTATGGTCAGTGTGGGGAAACCTGAGCATAAGCTGTCATGACACACCAGGCCTGAATCAATTGCAACAATGTCAATTGTAATGGCAGATCAACAGTGACATGCAATCAATGCATCCTTGCCTGCTGGTACAGCAATGCTCATGCAGTATACTGACAATAGCGACCCCTCAGGTCGTTGACATGTGATCCACATGTGCAGGCGATCCTCTGATGATGGCAGGGGCAGCAGGAAGGGCCCTCTGGAGGAAGGTGCCTCCCCAGCTGCTGAGGCAGCTTCTGGGGGCAGACATCCTGATCCTTACATGCATGAAGACCCTTACATGGTAAGCATTCAATGCTTCAGTTTCTTGCTCAATGTCAGCTGTCAAGCCAGTTTGGCCATTGTCATCTTTGCAAAGGATCAAAGCACTCACTCACTCACTCATCCACTCACTCACCCACCCACCCCCCCGCCCGCCCGCTCGCCCGCCCGCACGCCCGCCCGCCCGCCCGCCCGCCCGCCGCCCACCCACCCACCCACCCACCCACCCACTCGCTCGCTCACTCACTCACTCACCACCCACCCACCCACTCACCTTACACCCATTTCTGCAGAGTGGTGGACAAAGTAGTGGACGCGCTCAGGGCTCTGGCAGTGTGGAGCAGACTGCAAAACAGTGGCTGACCGGTGGCCAGAAGTGGCTCAAGAGCGCTGGCAAGAAGCTGGCCACTGTCGCCAAAGAGAGCGCATCTGAAATCCAGAAACGGCTGGAAACTGTAGATGTCAAGATGCAGAAAGGTGTGTGTTATAGTCTCGTAAAGCTGTCAGTCTCCTTGAGCTGTCTGACACATGCACGTCATCCACACGCCTGTTAGCACTGAAAGAAGAGAAAACCAGCGTGCTTCTCCAGAGCAGCTCAGGACTGATTTCATTGATTTCACTTGTGCCAGCCATTGCTGACGCATTAGCCAGGTAGGTATCAGGTATGCCTCACCCCAATTCTGAATGCCATATAGCAGGCTCAATTTCATCACCCAAGGGCAGCTCAAGACTGAAAACTTTAGTCCAGGAGGAGCATGCTGTTGATGTGAGGCTGTGTGCTTTGTAATCTTTCTGTAACAGGAACCTTGTTTGCATGTTCAGGCAAGGGCATGAGGGTTGGTGATGATGGCGAGGAGGTTCCCGCCTATTACCACCAATGGGCCGCCAAGATTCAAGACATGAGCCCAGCCCGCCAAGCTGATGTCCTGGATCAGCTGGGAGAAGAAGACCGCCTGATCGTGCAGCGCATCCTAGACCACGCTGCAGTGCAGCGTAGTAATGACAGCGCCATGTCAGGCATTAGTCACAGCCAGCGTAGTCGCACACGCCCTGTCAGCCCCACAGGATCTGACTCATCTCCGCCGCCCCCGCCATACCCTGGAGCGGCGGGAACCTCCCGCCCATCCACACGTCCTGCCTCCCCTCAGGCAGAAAGGGCGGGAGATTCTAGGAAGGCAGCTCAGGCTGAACAGGGAGGAAGAGGTGCAGAGAGTGCATCAGCCAGGGGGCAAACAAGCGCACAGCAGAAACCCAAGTCTGCGGCAGATCTGGGCATTTTTGATTTTGAAAGCCAGAGCAGCGCAGAACTGGAGGAGACACGTGCTGAGTCACGAGCTGCTGAGTCACGAGCCGCTGAGTCAAGAGCAGCTGAGGCTGAGCCTGTGAGAGCAGCTCCTCAGAGGACATCTGCTCCAGCCCAGCACAGTCAGCAGAGACCCCAGCAGCCAGGTAGCCCCTCTGCTGTATGCCATATTCATAGTAACAACAACCTCAATAATAACGACAATAACTATAATAATTTACAGGTGTTCCACCTAATCGTTCTTGCCAGGTGCCTACTAGGCCTTAGCCAAGTGCCTACTAGGCCTTAACCCTAGTCCTGTGGATAATCACAATAAGTATAAGTAAGTATCATGATCATGGTAAATAACAAATTCCGATAGTTTCCACAATATACCCTCAGGTACACCATGGCCAACCTGATGCCTGTTGGCTCTGACAATGAATATGGGCAGAGCCAACAGGCATCAGGTGCGTGTAGTGTCACACTCCAGGCAGTAGTGGGGTCAGAATCAGCTTTGAGCTTTCTTGGCATGGCGCTTCTTCCTTTCCTGATAATCTATATATCAACAAAACAGGAAGAGGCACAGGCCGTGCTTTGACACTCAAGGTGCAGATGGTGCAAATCAGCAAGGGACAAACAATACTGAATGACTACAGATGCAAGTTGTTGCTTTTTGCAAGAACTGCGCACTAGACTATACGTGAAGAGTTTGGGGTTTGGGCTTTGGGGTCTGCTCAAAGCATGCACTGCTTACTATCCGCTGCAGGTTGCTTGACCCTTGACATACGTTCAAAAGCAGCAAACACTGGCTTCTGACTTTTTCCCTTTGCTATGCAGCTCCCATAGAAGCTGACTTCCTAGGGTTCGGCAGTAGCCAGGAAGCTGCTGAGGAAGCTTTCATGCCTGACTCACCGCCAGCTGACTCATCTCAGGGTTTTGCTGCTGAGCCCTCCCAGTCGCCCTACCCACCACCCCCAGGCCCCCAGGCCGCCACCCCTGATGGCCTAGCCGACTTCTTCAGTGCCCCTGCTGCTGCCTCTTCTTCTTCTGGGGGCAGGGCACAATCCAGCACTGCTCACATAGATGACATGTTCAGTGCTGGCCCCAGGCCAAGCGCCCCTGCTCCGAAACCAGCTGCTTCAGCCAGCCCTGCTGCTTCTTCATCACAGAACAGCAGGCAAAGTCCAGGGGGTGGGGTCTCTGCTGGGGCTGGGACTGGGTCCAGAGCTGTCCCCAAGCCAGTCCCCAAAGCTGCACCTACATCCATGATTGACTTTGGGGATGAGGCGAAGCTTCTGGCTGAGAACCCTGATCTCTATAAGGGCTTGGAAGAAGTGGCAGGTAAATTGACACTCTGAACTGACATCATGAATGAAACCCTCGTGTGTGAAGCCTGTTGCACAGCACTCCCACACAGCTTTGGAGGGCTAAAACAGGCTGCAGGTGAATTGACATCATGAATGAAACCCTCTGTGTCAAACCTGTTGCACAGCAGTCCCACACATCTTTGGAGGGCTTGTTGGTGAGTAGTCAGCAGCCTGTCCATTTTCAGTGCTGCATATGCAGTGGTAGTTGATCACCTTGCTTGTCATCCTCAGTGCTGCATGTAGCACAATACAGACACGTTATAGCAGCAATGTATGAAGTCACACACACATGCATGAATGGTTAGCGCACTGGAAGCACTGTCAGTGTGCTTGTGAGCAGGCAGGAGTTGTAACAGCAAGCATGTTGCAAGAACATGAACAGTTCAATTGATAAGCATCAATGCATGTTCTTACATGCGCATGTCTGGATGGTCAGCATGCTTGGACAATATGTCAATGCGTTGAATGAGTTCTTGAGTATGCAACAGTTGCATCAGCAAGCATGCTGTGAGGATCTGAAGCATTCAAAGGATACTCAGCAATGACAGTAAGTCTGACAGTAACAACAATGACAGTAACAGCGTTTACAGTAACACTAATGTCGGTACCAGTAATGCAAGGGTGACAGTAACAGTAATGTCAGTCACAGCTATGTAAGGGTGACAGTGACAGTAATGTCAGTAACAGCTATGTAAGAGTGACAGTGACAGCAGCAATTTGTCATGACAGGGGAGCCGGCATACCGCAAGGAGCTGAGGGAGAAGAGGCTAAGGGAGATGCATCAGCGCATGCAATTGCAGCTGGCTGAGAAGCTGGCTCGAGACGCTGCTGAGTCATCGGAAAAAGAAGAAAAGGTGGATTTGCGAGGCCGGGTTGTGAAGCCCAGGATTGACGCTTGGACGCAAGGCAAGAAGGTATAGCTCATCTGACATTCATATTACACTACAGACAGAGTCTTGAGACTGCCTGCCACTAACAGCTTCTTACATGTCTCGTGGACTAAGCTGATATAAGCATCTACTCCCAGAGGGCTGCAGGCATGAAGCATCCAAAGCTGGTTCATTCTCCAATTATGGCAGACAGTGCAGCACAGTGTCAGAATGATGTATGCTAAACAATTTACCCCATGTGTTTGCTGTGTTATGTTGCTTATCAAGTTTCTGCATACTAGCCATGGTGCACTAATGGTCCTAGGTAGGTAAGCCCTGTCTACTTGACCCCTGCACAAACTCTACCCTGTAGGGCATAAGCCCTATGCATCTGGCCTTTTGTTGGACCTCAGCCCTGACCATCTGGCCTCTGTTGGGTACCAGGTCTCTGCTGGGCATCAGGCCTCTTGTCTTTAGATCTGCCAAGCACACAGTGTTGCTGGGCATCAGCAGTGCTATGTTATCCTTCACTTACAGCGCAGCAAGAAGCCTGCAGGGGTTGTGCACTGCAAACGCACATTGAAGCTGCCCTGCTGCTGCTGTTGCTGCTGCTACCGCCGCTGAATACATGCGAACACAAGCAACAAGGCAACACGGCTGATTTTCTTAGTGGTATGCATCCGATGACCAATTCACAAAAATTGTTATAGTCAGCAACGCCCGGTAAACTGCCGGGATCAATGTGTATGCATGGGAGTGTCACTGCAAAATGTGTTGGCAGGCATGTTGGGGCGTGTAGGGGAACCAGGCTGATAGCAAGTTGGTTGTGCTGTGCAGGATAACATCCGGGCCCTGTTGAGTACTTTGCACACAGTCTTGTGGGCTGATAGCAAGTTGGTTGCGCTGCGCAGGACAACATTCGGGCTCTGTTGAGTACTCTGCACACGGTCCTGTGGGAGGGGAGTGGGTGGAACCCCCCTGGCATGACTGACCTGGTGGAGACTGGCAAAGTGAAGAAGCAGTACATGAAGGCCAACCTCATCATTCACCCTGACAAGGTTTGCATTCTGCCTGTGTCTCTGCCTGTGCTGCTGCCTCCTTGCCTCTGCTGTTGCCTCCCCACATTGGATCAATGTCTGCACTGATCAATGGAAAGAACAGAAAAGAAAAAGAAAAAACTATGCCTTTCGGCGTCAATTTAATGAGAACCAAGTATTATACCGGGCTGCCAATGGACTGATCAGTGCACTCATGGCTCAGCCTTCTTGGCCTTGTTTTGTGCAGTAAGTAATGCACTAAAGCCTGGGCAGCCCAGTATAATACTTGGCTTCTCATTAAATTGACGCCAAAAGGCGTAGTGTTTCCTTTTTCTTTTCTTTTCTTTCTAATGCACTAATGGCTTAGCCTTGGCCTTCAGCACTGATGTTTTCAGATGCCATGCTGTGATGCCTGCTGTGTCAACTGGTTGGATCTGAGGATCGTCTGTGTACACGTATAGGCAAGTGGCTTGCAATGCAGAACAGGCTTGCTGTTACACCTGATTGCCAATCAACAGTTTGTTTGCTGCTCTCTGTCTCTGCTGTTACATACTGTACTGTGTCCCTGTGACTGAAATGGCCTTAGCACAGTTTGGGGTGTGCATTGCTGGGCTTCTTGCTGATCATGCTGCAATAATCTGTGCTGTGAATGTGCAGGTCAAGCAGAAGGGAGGCACAGTGGAGCAAATTGTCGTTGCTGACATGGCGTTTGATGTTTTGAAGACAGCTTGGGCAAAGTTCGAAAGTGGAGAACTTCGAAAGTAGGCATGGAGGCTGGATGGAGTGATGCTGTGCAACATAACAGACGTGCCGCCTCCCATAGGGCGTGTGCAGGAACAAACAAATCTCAGGGATTGACAAGTTGCCACGATGTATGACTGATGCTGCTGTGCACAAGGGACTGTGCAACAGTCGTGCAGCAAGACTAGTGTCAAGCCTCTGTTGGCAGGAGATTTGTAGGGTAGATCTATCTGTGTTGTACCACTGAGGGTCAAGGTCTAGACGTTAACTGTCAAACTTTCCTTAGTATTGTACACATGTGTTTGAATACTATGCCCAACAGACATGCCATCGACAGCATTGCGCATTTCCAGTGACAGGTGCTGACCAAGCATCACCACAATGTTTTAGTCTTCCTTGGACAGCTGTGCTGGTGGAGATCACTCCTCAACATTGTGTCATGTCATTGGGCAATAAAGTGGAGGCAAGATGATAATCATTGAAATCCAATGATTGAATGTTCTCAACTTTGGCATCTGTCTAACTACGTGTTGCCTTTTTAAGGGTTAGCGGGGATTTGGTGCTCTCTTGGCCGGTTTCTTTGGGGTTTGGTCAAAGCGGCCGGATGTTTAATTCAAGCGCAGTGCGTCAGGCAGTGCGTGGGTAAGGGCACGTGCGTGACGGGAGTCAGTTTAAATTTGAGCAGAGATCAGGGACAGCAAAGGAGAGTCAGCTGCCAGGGCTCCTTTTGACCGGTGTATTTGCTTCGCCCCAGCCAGTCAGCTTTTGTAGTCAGACTGATACCTATTCAGCCGTCGAACCGAGTCTCTGAACATTCAGACTCGAAATAGCGAGTGCATGCAGCAAGCAAGAGACACTGTGTCAGAGGCTGTCAGCCCTGGAGCGAGCAGTGAGCAGGCTGCGAAACGCCAGAAGTGTCACCACGAATCCTGTCAACCTCAGGCGTCCAAGGTCAGTCAGCCACGCTTGCCATTTGTACTACTCTCCCAGACTAACAAACGATGCATGCTCAGGTGAAGCAGTGCCTCAACAACCTGCCGGAAGCCTATACACACCTGTTTCCCACGATGAAACTGGTAGGGACAAACCCAAACAAAATGTCAATGACGAAGCTGGTAGTGACAGACCCAGACCAACGCTTGAAGTTGCTGATGATGTGAAGTCACCTGCCATCATCAGCAGCGTCGAAAACAAAGAAGACCAGCCAGCAGATAATGCTGCAGCAGCTGTGGTCGCAAACACAGCGGCCTGTGAGTGTGGCAAAGTGAAGCAGACCTGCTCAGCATCTGGCTGTCAGCAACAGTACTGCCGTGACTGTGCACTTGATGCAAACGAGCATGACGACTTCACCTTCTGCAGCAGCTTTGCTTGCTGTGGGAACACCATGTATTGCGGAGACCACCTGGTCAAGGGTTGTTGCCATTGTAGCGAAGTCATCTGCCGTGGAGACACACAAGAATGCCCATGTTGTGAAGAGATGTTGTGTACAAACTGCGCCAACGATGGATCGCATAAGCTTGAGTGCTGTGCTAACCATTGTGACAGTCAAAGTATCAGCTACTGACAAAGCTTTCCTAGCCGAGCAGTTGTGGCAAGAGGGCCTGCTTGATGAGATATTGTGTGACTGCTGATGAGCTCAAGGCTTGCTAAGTTGACAGAGATCGTGTGTGAGCAGGAGCTCGGGGACCACGCCGAATGTAGCCTGTTGCTTGATCGGCATAGCTGTGTAGGCGTCAATGCCAATGAACGCTCATCCACATTGGTGATTGTTGCGTATTATAGTATAATAGTGGTATAATGTAGACTTGTTGTAGGCTTATTTCGCTGGGCTTACGTCCTGGAGCAATTTTCTATACCGGTGACAGTTGAAAGTCTTAAGTCACATTCAGATTTGGCACATACTGCACCTGGGCGGATGCAAGGATAAGAATCCAACAACCATGTTTTATCAAGGGAACTGTTTAGCATTCATGCGCACAGGCAATGAGCTGCCTTTAGAGCTGGACAGGTCCATAGACCAGGCTGCAGGCACATTGCAGGTCAAACTATGTAGGCTGTTTGGCAATTCAGGCTTTACAATACCGCAAGTCTTAGATTGCCACACCAGCAACAATACAAGCAGTATCCATAGAACAGCTTTGCCAGACCACCAACAATACAAGCAGCATCCATAGAACAGCTTTGCCAAACCACCAACAATACAAGCAGCATCCATAGAACAGCTTGCCATTCCACCAAAAATGCATAGAGTACCCATAGAATACGATACATCTGACAGGTCCATGAACGATTGCGCCTGCTATTCTGACCTACTTTGGGTGAAACAAATCCTCAACTGCCATGGCTGCTGCGATCATCAGAGCGCAATCTGTGTGTGGTGCAACTTGAAGGCAATAGCTGTGCTTGCTTGTGACTGCTGCACGCGCATTATCATCACGCATGACCTGCAAAGGCACAAGAGTGGGGTGTGCTACAGCCTTCAATGTACAGCATGGGCCCACAGCATGCCACAGCACATGCAATACAGTGTTTGTGCTGCGAAACATAATGATGAAAAGTTACTTCATACCGTGTATGTGTCACAAACAGAAAGCATGGCAGACCTGCAAGCTGACTAGCATAACAGTCTGCAAATATGTGCATTAGTGGTACCTGAGCAACCTGAGTACCACTCTTCATCACTTTGTAGTTTCGCTGCACCAGGTCGCCTTCGATGGCATACTGTACCTGTCCCCTCTTTTCCATATCAATCATTGCCTTGTGTTCTCCTGTCTTCCTAACACAGGCCACCGTGTTGCGATCATCAGCCACAGATCCAGCACATATCATCACTGTTGCACTGATGGCAGCTTTCTGCACCAGAACAGCAAGAAGGGTTGATGATTCTTCTTCAGATGGTTGAAAAACTGCCAATACAGCTGGCAGGACTGGTTTCATACCTTTTTGCGCTGACAGCAGATCACATCTCTGCTTGGAAGGTCTCTCAAGACTCTCAGCTCAGCAGTGCCATGGCCGGTGACGTCGACTTTGAATCCATCATTGAACTGCATAGCTGCAGGGCCAGGGATCTTAATTATACCATCTCCTGGCTGAACAACCACAGGCTTCTCCCTTATGTAAAAGGATTCCATCACGTCAGCGATGTAATCTGCTCCAAACACAGCCATTGGGTCTTTTGCTTGCAGGCTCTTCTGTGCGTCTCCCACAAAGAAGCCTGGGATGGGAGGAGGAGAGCAATGACTAAGCCTTGTTGGGGTTGTGGGCTGATGGGGAGCTGGCAAGGACTGTGAGTACTGCAAACTTGGGCTGTCTGGAGGAGCAACAATACTATTTTGGTGCTGTGTCACATAAGGCCTCGCCTGAAACTCTTGCTGCTGCTGACTGTCGGAACTGACTGATGGCGAGCTGGCAAGGTGAGGGAAGGGTCCTGTGACTGTTCTTGTGACGGTTGTTTCGGAAAATTGATATAGCTGCTGTGCAGGGCCTGATCGAGGCCAAGACCGGCTTTCGAAGTTTGGGGGTGACGCTGACTGTCTGCTGTTGTGCGTCGAAACTTACATGCGACCCAAAATGCTGAATCAACAAGGAGCCTCTTGATTAGACCAAGTGACACGAGTTGAGGGCTCGCCTGCTTACTTCACCTCACGCACTGCACCATGGATTGGGTGCACTGGTGATTGGCAGAACAGCTTTTGGATCTGGGATCTTTTGTGCACAAGACGGCAGCTTCAGTTTCGACGGATTGCACGCTAGACACAAGGAGTTTGAGATTGCAGGTCTTGCCTTGGCTGATGCTGACAAGGTCCATTGGACCTGGTCCAAAGTTCCGAAGTTCGTCCTTGACTAAGCAAAAGGCCTCGCTATGAGTCACCTTACCTCACCATGGAGCACCTGGTCACTTTGGAGTGCAGAGCATTAGGCCCTTTCCACACCTGGTGAATGGAAGCTCTGTAAATAGGCTCGGATTAGCGGAATTCAAATCTGCCTCCGTTTTGAGCCTCCGTTCTTCAACCCTCACCCGAGGTTCATTTCGACAGAACGGAGGCTCTGAACTGAGGCTACTCGCACTCTGGCACTGTGAGTAAGGCAACTCAGCGGCGAGACCTGCCTCAACGGAGGTACAGGTGTGGATTGAGCCTCCGTTCTTGACTTCCGTTTTCCGTTTTTAATGGATGCACTAATCTGTTGATAGGAGCTGCCTACTTCACAAGCATAACGTGTAGCATACCATCTAGCGCTGCTCTACAGTGACTAGTCTCAAGTGGCAGCGGTAATCTACATGTCGTGACAGTGGTCTGCTCTGGCCAAGCTGTCAACTGCAAAATGCATGCCAGAGGGAATAACCTGCCAGATACACAACTGCACTTGAGGTCAGATTACGTCCGCTACCAATAGTCTCTAGATCACCGAATCCGACTGTACATGTATACACATATCTTTGCACTTGCGTGGATGTTTCTATCAATTTTTGGCTGCGAATGCACCTCTCACATTGTCGGTCTTTCCTACAGAGCTGCGCTGCATTAAATCAAAACACACTCGTACATGCGCATCAATTTCAAATAACCTCAACTGGATACTCACAGCAGAGCTAGGGATTAAGACAAGCTCCTCAGTCAGTACAAGCGCCCAGTAGCCTTTCCAGTGAGGCTGTGCTGCAGGAAACAAGACGTGGCTGCATCCATGATGTTGATTCGGTTATCTAACGAAGTTGCAAAGCCCACAATGACACACACTCCGAGTACAAGAGCAGCATAGCTGCTGTCAATGCCGACCTCATGCCTTCTTGCCAACTTCAACACATCCTTCAGGACCTGCACAGTAGGACCTTTATGTTAGGCAATGACTCACATCATCATACATATGACAGACAGTGCCAGTATGATGTCAATGCAATCAGTTATGGTCATTGTCATTCCCTCATCACCTTGCCACGCTTCATTTGTACAGCAAAAGTGCCAAATCAGGTTCTGGGTCATTCCTGCTGAAATGGTACTCAGCCTGTCCTCACAACAAGCAACATGCAGATGCTTGCTTGTACCTTGTCTACATCAATGCCGTCAGGACCATCAATCTGTGCCTCAACATTGAACAAGGCCTCCATATCATCTGCAAAGGCCTCAGGCCTTCGGCACTCTTGCTTGCTGCTGAACAGCAGCATATGGTGCGCTGCTCGGCGGCCGTTTCCGGCAGAAATCATGTGCAGGAAGGATATGAAGTGCTTGCGCACACGAGGCGTCAGTTCCTCGGCTAGGCCAAAGTCCAACAGGACGAGCTGCAGCTGGGACCGGATCTCCTCGAGAGACTTGTGCTCAGCACTCACCTTGTCAGTCTGCAACAGAAGAGAATAAGTGTTGACAGCAAAGCAATGAGTGGTAGGATTCAACACAGAAAATCGTGATAAATGGAAAAGACCAGCCAACATGAGTGTTGCTGCCTGACATGCCTACCGCTGAGTTGTCTTTGCTGGACTTCAAAGCTGTGAGGTAATGTGCCCAATGTATGCGTCTTTAAAGGCAGCATCACGACAGGCGCTCAACACAGAGGGTCCAGATACAACGATGGTGGCTAATGAAGGAAAAGGCTTGGAATTCCTGAAAGCCAATGCTGGCAAACACAGACTACAATATACGCCTAGATCAAACTGCTTTGCTGACATGTTTGCCGCCAAAAAGGTAATGGAGACATTTGGTGAACCTCAATCATGGTGATCATGTGCAGGGGGGACATGGAGGGGACTCAGCAGCCTCTGACTCTTACCCCTCTGATGCGAACCATGATGTTGCCAGTGTGCAGGTCTACAACATGTGTGTCATGTTAACCACGTACATGATCAATGGAAGAACTCAGTAGCATGCAAGTCTTACCCCTCTGATGCGAACCATGATGTTGCCAGGGTGCAGGTCCGTGTGCACAAAGTTGTCGGCTAGCAGCATCTTGAGGTAGGTGTCCACTCCCAGCGACACAATCTGGGTGTTGAAGGGACTCGGCTCTCTTATGTACTTAGCCACACTCTCCCCTGCACATTGTGGTATGGGACTGTCAGATACCCTGATCTAGACAGTATACACCAGCAGTACGTTGAAAGGCTGTGCATGGCGTTCTTGTGGCATCAGACATAGGATAGAGTTGCAAAGGGCTGAATTTGCGTTGTGCATACGATGGGCAAATTTGCTTTCTGTCCACACAGTAGGGGACAGACTTGCATAGGGCACACTTTGCCTTGTATCTGCATACCACGGGCAAGTTCTGCCTTCTGTCCATGCAGTAAAGGGCAGACTTGCAAAGGGCAGGCTTTGCCTCCTGTCTGCAATTAATGGCAAGTTCTGCCTTCTGTTCACACTGTGAAGGGCAAACTTGCCTTCTGTCCATGCAGTACGGGGCAGACTTTCAAAGGGCAGCCTTTGCCTTTCGTCCGCACCAATGGGCAAGTTCTGCCTTCTATCCACACACTAGGGGGCAAACTCACCAGGCTCAAAAGTCTCAATCAGCACCTCAGCAGTCTCACACCCAGGGAAGGGGTACGGCGGCGTAACACTCTGCGACACGGACGCAAAGTTGTTGTAGAACCGCCGTAAGTGGGCGCACTCCACTCGCAGGTCCGCCTGAGCTGTCATGGTACTCGAAAACTGGCTCACACTCTCCTTCAGACTCAGACCCTTCAGTGCCGGGACCTTGGATGTTGCTGCTGCTACAGGCTTCAGCACCTGCAAGCATAAGACTGAGATTTCTTGCAAGGTCACTGCTGCTGTTGTGCCGCATCACCTTATATAGCATGGTTGGCTATGGTCAGAAGCGAGCTATAAAACAATGTAGTTTTTGTATATTTCATGATGGAATATGTATACTTCAGGGTATGTTTGATGTGTTGTGAAGCGCTTCTCAACAGTCTACCTCACAGAGACCTTGATTGTTTTGTGGTTTTGATAAATGTGACACAAATAGGGAGAGCATGGTCAAACATGGTGGAAGATCAGTGTTAACTTTTGGGCTGCATATGATGGGCTCTGCAATCCCCTAAGCATCAATCCAAAGACATTGCTGCTGGTAGATCTTAAATGCCTGCAGATCATGATACCATAATACAGTTATGTCATACAGTCATGCATCTGGACATCTGATGCCTTTTGGATCTCTACACAAATCAGAGGAAACAAAAAGATACTGAAAATTTGGCCAAAACCTCTCAAATTTAATGCAGGGCAGTCAGGGATCCCCAACTGTTTGTGACATTTACGCAGCTGCAGGTTGGGTTTGGCATTTTGGTTGAATGAGTGTCGGGTGTGAATCAAGTCTTTGATAAGTACCTGGAAATCCCTTCTGATGATGTCAGCAACTCCAGGGTGGCGTACTTTCACAGCAACCACTCGCCTCACCCCTTCAATGGTCATCACTGCTCTGTGCACCTGCACCAATGCAAAGTATGGGATCAAGGCACGGCCTGCAGCCCTTAGGGTTTAGAGTCCAAGCAGCTTGTGTAGGGTTTGGGGTCCAAGCAGTATAAGTAAAGGGAGTCACAAGGCCTTGTCATCCTTTGTGAGCAAGCAACTAGTAACCAATCCTGACCTTGCACTGACAGATTATTACTCACAAGCAGGAAGGACGTGGTGCACCTGTGCAATGCTGTGCAGCAGCAATGGTACTGCAGTCAATGCTTTCAGGCATGGCAGAAGCAAGTCAGTCAACAGGTTTATCACACTGCTGCAGATTTGGAAGGAGCGGATTATGAAGTTGTGGCAGTGTAAACAGTCGGCCTTTGAAGAAGACACCCGAGAAGTGTGGCTGCATACATGTAAGGTTGCAAGCAGCACTGGCAGAGTAGCAATGCTTCTAGGTGGCACAATCCACACCAAGCAAGTCTAAACTTCTTATCTACAAAATCAGGCTCTGGACAGAGCAACAAGGCTGGAGGTGGGGCGGGGGGGTGGGGTAGAGTTGGGGGGGGGGGGGGGGGGTTACCTGTGCAATGCAACCAGATGCAATGGCACTGTGGTCGATGCTCTCAAACATGTGCTCCACAGGCAGCCCAAAGGCCTTCTCAATGGCGGCCTTGCTGGCCTCCCACTTGTGCACTGGAGCCTTGTCATGCAGCTCTGACAGCACCCGGCAGAAATCCTGCGACACCGTAACAAGGCCGTATGAGACACCGTAACAAGGCCGTATGAGACACCATAACACGGCTGTATGAGACACCGTAACAATGGCAGCCTTGCTGGCCTCCCACTTGTGCACTGGAGCCTTGTCATGCAGCTCTGACAGCACCCGGCAGAAGTCCTGCAACACCACAATGCCGCCGTGTCAGACAGACAGACAGAGACACACAGACACACGCGCGCACAGACACACACACATATTGCTGGTTCCCAAAACATCTCCCTAATGTGGAAATGCACTTTTGCTGTCTCCAGGCACTTCTAAGTTCAGATTCCCACAGTAGGGGAAGTTGTGTTTCTTGAAAATTGCAAAATTGAGAAGAGCTTCTGTTACGTGGGCAGCCCAAATGGCCTTCTTGACAGCAGCCTTGCTGGCCTTGCATTTGTACACTGGAGCCCTGTCTTGCAGCTTAAGCCAGCATCAGCAGAATCTCTTTCTTTAGGGTCTTGCTGCAGACTAACTGGCGACATGTGCTCTGTTGTGCTGGCTGCTGTTGCACTGAAGCCTTGCTGGTATTTTTCACTTATGAACGCAACCTCCTGTTATGCAGCTGTACTGCAGTGAATTATCAAGGGCGGCTCACAAAGAGCACCCGACACAACAGACATGCATTGAGATAAGCTGAAGAGGGTAGGCAATACACTTGAGGCAGGAAGGACATCTCCTCTAGAACAGACCCGAAACACATGGTACAGCAGCAAACATGTTTCCTCTAACAGCTGACCACTGAGAACAGTACTTACTGCAGGGAAGATGTCTTCTCTTACAGTGGACCACTGAAGAGGACAGACACAGTACCGAGTGCAATTGACGTCTTCTCTGTTAGTGGACCACTAAGAAGGGTAGACACAGTACTTGCTGCAGCAAACATGTCTTCTGTAGCAGCTGACCATCAAAGAACAGACACATGTTACATACTGCAGGGAAAATGACTTCTCTCACAGTAAACCACTGAACAGGGAGGACAAAGCAACACTTACTGCAGGAAAGATGTCTTCTCTAGTAGCGGACCACTAAGAATGGTAGACACAGCAGTACTTACTGCAGGGAAGATGTCTTCTCTAGTGGCGGACCACTGTCCCCACTTGATGAAGGCAGCCCCACTGCTTCTGCAGCCCAGCAGCAGCAGCTTGAAGGCAGCAGTGCGCAGCTGGCTGGCCACCCCCACTGCTTGAGTCCTGGAGGCTGATGACTGTGCTGGCTGCATCACTTCTACCTCACCGGATGTGCCCAGGTTCTTCTGGGCAGGCGCAGCCTGTGACATGGCATGAGCATGCTTTTCAACACACGAAGCTGAAATACACACGCACGCACGCATGTCAAAAGCAGCGCCCACACACACATACACACCTACACACACGGTACAGACAGATGGAGATCCAACAGCAGCGCCCCAATTGCACTTGATACACTACAACATGAGGCAGCACACATCATGCTCTACATGTTAATCAGAAGTCCCAGGGTTACTAGAGGGACAGACAGACAGACACAGAGACAGACACACAGAGAGACACACCTAAGGCAGCACACGGCGTGCTCCACCTGTGGATCAGAAGTCCCCAGGGTTCCCGAAGGGACAGACAGACACAGAGACAGACACACATAAAAACGAGCATCAACGCCCCACTTGCACCTTGGACACTACAACATGCGACAGCACACATCATGCTCTATCTGTTGGTCAGAAGTCCCAGTGTTACTGGAGGGACAGACAGACAGACACAGAGACACAGACACAGACACACAGAGACACACACATGAGGCAGCACAGATCATTCTCCACCTGCTGATCAGAAGTCCCCGGGTTCCCGGCCGCAGCACCAAGTCCAGCAGCCTGAGCCTGTGCGGACGCACTGGGGGCAAACTGAGAAGCCAGCAGCAGCAGGATTGGGCCCAGCAGCAGGAAGGGCAGGAAGACTGTCACCAGGAAGGAGGCTCGCATGAGCAAGTCACATCTGTCCCTCACTGACAGTGCTTGTTCCTGTGCCGAGTGGTCCCCTCGCCCGAACAATGGAGCTGCTTCCTCCCTTGCATCCTGCATCATTCCACAGGTGTTGGAGTGGTTCCCTCCTGGCACCTTGCATCATTCAGCTTGTGGTGGGATGTAAGCAACAGTGCCTGCTCCTGTGCTGAGTGGGCAAGGGGCATAAACAATGGAGCTGCATCCTCCCTTGCGTCCTGCAACATTCAGAATGTGTTGGGATTGCAAGCAACAGTGCCTGCCCCTGTGCTGAGTGGTCCCCTTGCCCAAACAATGGAGCTGCTTCCTCCCTTGCATCCTGCATCAATTAGCTTGTGTTCTGACTATGACTGCCCTTCATCGACATTGCTTCTCCAAAAACGGCTTCTCCAAAAACGGCAAACAATGCAAGTCAGATGTCTCCTCGATGTGCCTTCAACATCAGAAAGCCTAGATCACAAGCCTGGCATCATGCAACACCTGCAGCGTCTAGCAGTAAAAGGCGTAACAGGGGCTTACGTTTCCAGTGACGCTCACAGTACGCCGATCAGTAAGCAAGACCTCTGAGCTAGGGAGGGGCTCTGCAGACCCCCCTGAGTCCCCCCTTCCGCCCCCAAGGTCCACCTCACTCAGCAGCATCGTCCCAGCAGCGCTGAGGGGATCCCTCTCAGACTCAGAGTGAGTCGCCTCAGACTGGTGATCATGCTGCTGAGTGTGCTGCTGCAGCTCAGCAATGCGCTTGCCGACTCGGTGCTCAGAGGCTGGGAGCCCTGAGTCAGCCCATGATGAGCTGGTTGCAGGGCTGTCTGTGACTGTACTAGCCCTTGAGCTCTGCAGCAGGCAATTCAAATATTCAAACCCTTCTCAGCAGGCTTGGAACACATACAAATTATGCTATGGCCACTCACAGGATCACAAGCTGACTCAGAGCTCAGCTGACTCAGAGCTCAGCTGGAGCTTACAATGAGAGAGATGGCATTGCACTCAGGAACAGGCAGTGGCAAGCATCTGCACAGGCAGATAGCCAAAAGGCAAGCAGCTGATAGACAGATGGCCAGTCAGCAGAGGGCCGATAGGCAGATAGCCAACAGGCAGATGGCCAATAGGCAAGCTGCTACTTGCTGACTGACATTTGAACCTGGCTTGCAGTCAAGTCATGTATCTGGAAGTGAATACAGTTTCTGGAAGAAATACAGCATGAAACTACACACCTGGAAGTGATGCATGTTCTGGAAGGTGGGTGGGTGGGTGGGGGTGCTAGGCTCACTGCTCAAGGGGTCAGACCGGCTCCTGCTGCTGTCTGTGATGGGTGCCAGCTCAGCCTGAGTTGTGATTGTTGGCAGATGATCTGTGTTCAAGTGTCTGCCTGACAGCTGCATTGCATCACCATATGACGCACCATCATTGGCACCTGCATACATCCATAAAACATACTTTTGATCAGCCAGTACCGTGTCTAAGAATGACAACAACACATTGGCGCTTGCAGCATTACAACAATAGACAAGCTGTGTCAAATCTATGTTTGCTTGTCTTAACACAACAATACAAAGTGATGATGAGTAACGACACATGAAGAAGTCCTTCACACACCTAGCTCAGCATGCGTTAAACAGCGTATTAGTAATAAATAGTTATGTTATCGTTGTTGCTGTCAGTATTGTGTTGTTACATGTAAGAAGAGAATCTACGCACCAGATGTTGAAGCCTGCTGTGGGGCTGCTTCTGCCCCGGACTTTGGAGGGGGTGCCATGGAGGGGGGTGGGGCAGGAGGGTTCGGCAAGGGGCCCTTTCTGCCCCTCCTTACGGGTGCAGACGCACCTATGCTGAAGCTTGTGCCTGCAGGAAGGAGACACACTTGCAGTGAACCCTCTCATTGCAAGATTGACCATGATCATATCTCAGCTACTTGCATACAGGGCACACTACACAATGAATGCATAGCGTTTCCTATTTGCTCTGTGCAGACAGCGTCAAGACTTGCAACATCAACTTTCAATGCACATGCCATTGCAGGCACAGCACATGTGTCTTGTTTTTCATAGTCATTCATAGTCATAATCTGTTTCTGCTGACCAACATAACGACTGCTGCATGTCTTTGATGCCTGGATGATGTAATTGTACTTGCCTTGTCAGCGTTACAAAACTTGGCACATACATTGAAGTCAAGCCAAAGAATGGACACTGCCTAAGGATAGCATCTGCGGTACTGTCGGTCAGTACTTGGATTCTGCCTGTTATTACCTGTAAGACCGCCTGTCATCACCAGTGAGACTGCCTGTCAATACCAGTGAGTCTGCCTGTCATTGCCTATGATACTGCCTGTCATTACTGGTGGTGCTGCCTCTCAAATTCTTTGATCCTGCCTGTCATCACCAGTGATACTGCCTGTCATTACCAGTGAGACTGCCCGTCATTACTGGTGATGCTGCCTGTCATTACCTGTGATACTTCCTGTCATTACTGGTGATGCTGCCTGTCATTACCTGTGACACCACCTGTCATTAATGGTGATGCTGCCTGTCAGTTCCTGTGATACTGCCTGTCATTACCTGTGTTACTGCCTGTCATTACCAGTGAGAATATTACTGCCTGTCATTACCTGTAAGACCACCTGAAGCTGAGACGAGATCAACAGTGCTGCCCAGGAATGGTTGGCCCTCCACCTTGAGGCCAACATTGACTGAGGCTGACTCGATGACCTCACTGGCAGCTTGAAGGGGAGGGGTGTCAGGCAGGCCCTTCAGCAGATGGGCAACCCTTCTGGCTGCCCATCGGTGCCTTGCCCTGAAAGCTGCCTCTGTGGCCTCTCCTGCAGTCAACACACAGTCCATTGATCCAATGATTTGACTGGCAGCTTGAAGGGGAGGGGTGTCGGGCAGGCCCTTCAGCAGATGGGCAACGCTTCTAGCTGCCCATCGGTGTCTTGCCCTAAAAGCTGCCTCTGTTGCCTCTCCTGCAGCCAACACACAGACAGTGGGTCCAACTGGAACAGCATCACTTCATTTGATTGGCAGCTCCCATAACAGTTATTGTACGACAAAAGCTCAAAGGAGGCCTGCAGCAAGATGTTCTTTTGCTGCCTGCTCTCTTGGTTCATGCATGGCCAGCCATGACAGCTTTGACATTTGATGGACCATGAATCACACATTCAATGGCAGGCAGTCAGTGCGGTCACCTAGTAGGTACCAAGCAAAAGACAGCTAGCACACCTGTCATCATTGTCACTGTACTGTGATCTTTATCTGTACTATCACTGTTACCAACAGTCTCTTTTCTGCAGAAGCAGATGCATGGGCAAAGTCCAACCGTCAGCATGCTGACCAGTGGATGCTGCTTCTTTAGGCAGCTGACTACGACTGGCCTACCGGTGGCTTATACATCAAATGGCAGAAGCAGTCTTCCCTTGTGCAAAAGCACAGAGAAGTCCCACCTGCAGCAAGCTGGCCAGTGGCTGCTGCTCTCTTGGTCTGTGCATAGCCAGCCATGACCGGCACACTGGCTGCAAGGCACTGCAGCACGTGGTAGCTGTTGGGGGACAGCCAGGCCCACATGTGAGCCCCCACCCACAGTGCTGCAGCTGGACTCACATATTCTCCTGGTAGCCTGACCACCTGCTTTGCTGCTGGCCAAGCACCTGCATCAGTGTGGTTCATGCTGGCAGGTATAACAATTGGGTTCTCATTGGATTGACGCTGAAAGGTGCAGTCTTTTGTTTCTCTTTTCTTCACGCTGGCTATGCGAGCTTCATTGCATGCAGGCAGTGTGGAAAACCTGCATCTCAAAGAATGCAATCATGTTCTTACAACAGGCCATTATTGTAAAGGAAAGACACTGTGTGCATGGATTTGTGTGTGTACGTGCATGCGTGCGTGCGTCGGCATGGCGCAGCAGCAAAGCGTCTCCTGAGCTGTCAAGCAGAACACAAGGAGCAAGAAGAAGCACAGGTGCAGCCGAGGACTGCCAACAGCAATCAGAGAAGAGCCAACAGCACCATCAGGTCATGCTGTTGGCAACTGACGGTCACGTCAGCACTGGTGCAAGCTGCAATTGAATGGTGAGTACGTGCAGATGTGGCTGCCATGCAGCTGTGCATCTAGTTGCCAAACAAGCCCTGTGGGCCACCTGAGGCACTGTCAACAGCTGCACAGGTGCAGACTGCACCCAAGCTTACCTGAGGCAATCTCAACAGCTGCACGCCTGCATCTGCGAGGCACAGCAGAGGTGCGTCTCTGGAGCTGCTTGATGGCCTGCTGCCGCTGTACATGCGTGGCCAGAGCAGCCTGCCCAATGAGGGACACTGCGCCCAGGGCTATGAGGGGGCCTTCACTGCCGTGCATTCCATCGGCAAAGACCAGGCGTAGGAACAGCAGTGAGCCAGCCTTGTTTGCAGAGTCGGCGATGCCTGCAGTGACGGACATGGCTACAGTCTCATAGCTATACTCATGTTCTTTGTTTTTGGCGTGCGATATCTTTGGCGTACGATATCTTTAACAATCAGATGGCATGGGGGTGATATCATGCTGCTTTGGTTGAAAGAGTTCACCAATACAACTGCAAAGGAAAAGCCTGTTGTGACAGTTACATGATCTGCTGACTGTGCTGACTATGCACAACAGCAATGTCTTGTAGAGCATCAGACAGCGCATGCAGAAGGTGCACTTCTGCATGGCTGCAATGGGCCTGCCCATGTTGGGCAGACAATATGGGTGATTGCAAGACATGACTCGTTGTTGCTGCTGCTGCTGCTGCCATGAGTAGTCATGTGCTATGCAGAAAATCAGTGGACATGACACACCTGCCATAGCTGCATTTTGTTGGTTTGGCGCCTGATGGTGCTGTACTCGCTCACAAGCAGTACCAGCTTTGACAGACAGTAACTGCAGGCGTAAGTCTGGATTGCCAGAAGCGCTGCCTGTCAGCTGCAAGCGGAGTGGCAATCCTGCTTGCACTGCTGGACCCTGTGACGTGTCTGCATCTTCTGAAGGTTCCCTGATGGCAGGGGCATAAGGCGGTAACAGCAGCAGCATTAGGGTGGTACTGTGAGGGTGCAAGGCCTGACTTCACAAGGAACAATATGTTGCAGTCAGGTTGTGTGTACTTCTTCTGCACTGCAGGGGTGCCACATGACATGCATGGCTTGTGAACTTGCACATACACTGCTGAATATGTGCAGAGACCGATAGCTGACCTGGCGACAGGTTGATACCACGCCTGGATTCTCTGCTCAAGACTGCCTTGCAACCGCCACTTGACTGGCTTGTCGTATTGCTTAGCGAGGCTGTTGATGGCAGCTGCCCCTAATGATGAGGATTTCGTTTTTTTGGCAGCCTTGCTCGATGGTGAGTCACCCGAAGCCCGTCCCCAACTGACCATGTCTGTTTTATCACATGGTTTGCTTGGAGCAGCCGAGTTCCCTCGGTCAGCAACAACCGTCTCTGTGCCTGGACAAGACTGATTCCCTATGTAAAGGCTTGGATCACACGGCCATTGCGCGCATCGACAGGAGCGGAGCGACAACGCAAATGACTACCGGTAAAGCTATTCATCTATTGTTGACTGGGTCTGAAACTGTATGCATGACTGATCATTTATCGTAGGCCCAAAGTAGGGCAGCAGGGCCGTTAGGAGTTGTTGCTGCCCCAGACTGTGACCAGCTTGTGCCAGAGCGCAGCAGGAGCCTCAGTCACAGACATGGCTGAATTTAATGGCATGGAAGATGACTTCTTTACCCGATTATCCAGCATTGGCAGCAAATCTAACGATAAAACATCTGACGTTGTGCTGGACGGGAATGATCACTGTAGCAGTGACACCGAAGTCACACCACGGACAGAAAATGCGCTGTCTCAGCCTGCAGCGCCGTTTGTTCAAAGTGTGCATACATGCTATCTTACCCAAGCATTCAGTGATAAGCTGGATATCTTTGAAGAGACGGTGATCCCGGTAAAGAGCAATCGTGGCAGCAAAGAGTACTGTGACTGGTGGAAGCATCAACAAGACGATCCCAAACTATTCGGAGCACAACTGATCGGGGACACCGCCACTCCTCAAAAGTTTGCTGGCATGAGCTTCAGCGACCTTTCCTTCTTTTGGTACGGCATCTCTCACCTCTTGATCACTAAAGACATCCCTTGCGCAAAACTGTTCATTGCCACTGTCGCGCGTTCAACAGCAAGCTCCTTGCAGTGAGTGGGGGCGCAAACGAGTGACAGATTTCGAAGCAATTGCTGGCCCACTGCAGCTGACCTTGCCCGTGCTGACCAGCCCTGACATCGTGCAGCTAGCAGTTGCAGGGATATACAGCTGCACAATTGCCCTCTCCTGGTCCAATGTAGAGCCCACGCTTGTGTTGGCCAACTCAATTGGGGTACCGTCTGCTAATCCTGAATCTTGCCACATGCTTGCGCTGTATGGACATGTCTATTCAAAGTATTGCTTGCTAATGTAGCTTGAGTGCTTGGAGGAAGCCTGCCAGAATTTTTTTGCACACAAGGCACTACAGCTGCCCGACTGCGACAGAGCAATCTGGAAGGCAGTAGCACAGCTTGGCAGCCATGTAGGGCTTGTGCCAATCACACAGCTTGCGGCTGAGTGCATAGTAAAACGCCCATGGGAAGATGGCATGCAAGTCCTGAAGGAGATCCTTGAGCTACCAACATACCTACAAAACAGAGCCAGGATGAACCAATTGCTACACCATGCACAGCGCGGCGCATACACAGAGCTGCAAATTCTTGAGATTCTGGACGACATGAAGATGCCTGAAGCCTTCATAGTTGACATGCTCAAGATTGGCAAGATGCAGACAGCAGAACTTCATGCTCTGCTCAACATACTACTGAGCTCAGAGCGCCAGCATGGACCACTTCTGCGCCAGGCTTTGGAGCAGTACATGCTGCCTGAGTGCTTACGCACAAGCAGAGACCCAACTTGCAACACACGCTTCTTGCACAACGTGATGCTGACAGGCAGGGACCAAGCTTTTGCACTGCCAGAATCACCCTTTTCAGTACACCTTCTGGAGCAGGAGAAAAATGGTATGCAGTCATACCATGTGTTCTGCATGTTCCGCCAAATTGTTGATGTGCCAAATTGGCTGAAAGACTATGGCCTGCCAATATGTGGTCAGGCAGTTGCAGTTGCAACAGCAGGCATCAACTGTCTGTCCTTGTGTCATCGCAGGACATCGGACTCAGGGGTGCTACTCGTTCCCAGCAAATACAAAGCGTTTTGTTTATGTCACCCGCAGCTTCACGGTCTTTGCTGTGCATGCCTCTCCGCCTTACATACAACTGTCCTGGACAATATCATATGAGTCTCTCAAAGATCTCAAGGCAGGTCAGAAGTTTGGTTGGCCAGCTTTTATGACAACAACCAAGAAGGCGTACCCAGCAGAGTACATGGGCCCCTTCATTTTGGGTATATGGTGGCTGCCGCCTGAGAGGGGGAGGCACCTGAGGGGTGAGCATGCAGTGGCAGGTGCTTGACATTTGCTAGAAGGCAGTACACTTCAGACTTCAGACTCCTGCTTGCAAGGGTCTGGAGAAATCATCACCGTGTGTGTAAAGCCAATCATGTTTGCACGTGCCGCTTATACAAGAACTTGCTTGTAGCATGACTATGTATGCTTTAGGTAGTTGACATGCGTGCATGCATGTATATGCAACATCTGTCCCATGCCAATTTGACATTTCCAAGACAGCCAGCAACTGTAACATGGAAGTTTATCAAAAGCTTTCAGCCTCGTCAAATGATGTAATGAATACCAGTCTACCAGTCAAGACTTTGGTCGCTGCTACATGTCAGGATCGGAGAAATACCTGGCAGATTCAATATACAGTGGTCGTCAAAAGTCTGTATTCAAAACCAGGCCTTGCTTAGCAGAACAGTTCGTGTGCGACGACAGCTCAATCTGACTGGCGGTACGGCCAGCTATGCCTAGTACACCATTGAACGCGTGTGGTTGGGACCAATGCGGCAGATAACGTCCGTAGCGCTAGCTGCAGCCTGCAGACCTTTGACTTTTGCGTTGACCTAGGAAATCGGTTGTCAGCAGGAGGGCAAGATTGCTGCTTTGCAGCAAGCAAAAGCCATAAGCAAGCAGGTCTCAAGAATGCAGTGGTGTCTGCGATTGTTTCACAGCGAAACCAGGCCAGCTTTTCTTTGTAGATTCCAGTGAAGCAGCCGAGTTCCCTCAGACAGCAACAATCGGATGGCTGTCGCTGTGCCAGGAGAAGACTCGTTCCCGGTGTACGAGCTTGACTCACACGGCCATTGCACAAGTCGACAGGAGCGGAGCGACAACGCAAATGACTACCGGCATTCACGTTGACTGGGTCTCAAACTGTTTATATGACTGCTCATTTATTTTAGGGCGGTTAGGAGTTGTTGCTATTCAACCCGGCTCAGACTGTGACCAGCTTGTCCCAGAGCGCAGCACGAGCCTCAGTGACAGCAATGGCTGACTATGATAATATGGTGGATGACTTTGTTGACCAGTTGTTTAGCGTCGCTAGCAAGTCTGACGACCAAACATCCGACGTTGTTCTAGACAGGAGTGATCACAATAGCAAAGACACCCAGGTCACATCAAAGACAGAGACTGTGCTGTCTCAGTCTGCACCATCATCTGTTCAAAGTGTACATACATGCTATCTCACTCAAGCATTCAGTGATAGTCTGAATATCTTCACAGAGAGGTTGATCACAGTAAAGAGCGATCGTGGCAGCAAAGAATACTGTAAATGGTGGAAGCAACAACAGCATGATCCCAAATTATTCGGAGCACAACTGATCGGGAACACCGCCACTCCTCACGACTTTGCTGGCATGAGCTTGAGCGACTTTTCTTTCTGTTGGTACGGCAAGTCTCAACTTGTAATCAACAAAGACTTCCTTTGCGCGTGACTGCCAACGCAACTCTTGCACTTTTGAAACCAAGCTCCTTGCAGTGAGTGGGGGCGCAAACGAGTGACAGATTTCGCAGCGATTGCTGGCCCACTGCAGCTAACCTTGCCAGTGCTGACCAGCCCTGACATCGTGCAGCTGGCAGTTGAAGGGATATACAGTGGCACAATCGCTCTTTCCTGGTCAAATGTGGAGCCCATGCTTGTGCTGGCCAATTCAATTGGGGTACTGTCTACTGACCCTGAGTCTCACCACATGCTTGTGCTGTCTATTCCAAGTTTCTTTGCTGGTGTAGATTGAGTGCTTGGAGGAAGCCTGCCAGGACTTTTTGGCATGCGAGGTATTAAAGCTGCCTGATTGCGAAAGAGAGATCTGGAAAGCAGTAGCACACCTTGGCAGCCATGTAGGGCTTGTGCCAATCATGGAGCTTGCGGCTGGGTGCATAGTAAAACGCCCACGGGAAGATAGCATGCAAGTTCTGAAGGAGGTTCTTGAGCTACCAACATACTTTCAAGACAAGGCCAGGATGAACCAATTGCTACACCACTCACGACGCGGCGCATATACAGAGCTGCAAGTTCTTGAGGTTCTAGACAGCATGAACATCCCAGAAGCCTTCATAGCTGACATGCTCAAGATTAACAAAATGCAGAAGGAGGAGCTTCATGCTCTGCTCAGCATTCTACTGAGCTCAGAGCGACAGCATGGACCACTTCTGCGCCAGGCTTTAGAGCAGCACATGCTGCCTGAGTGCTTGCGCCCAAGCAGAGACCCAACTTGCAACACACGCTTCTTGCACAATGTGATGCTGACAGGGAAAGATCAATGTTTTCCACTGCCAGAATCACCCTTTTCAGTACACATTCTGGAGATTGAGAAGAATGGTATGCACTTGTACCATGTGTTTGGCACATTCCGCCAAAATGTTGATGTGCTAAATTGGCTGAAAGACCATGGCCTGCCAATGTGTGATCAGGCAGTTGCAGTTTCAACAGCAGGCATCAAGAAAGAAAAAGAATGAAGAAACTGGAAAAGAAAAGACTGCATCTTTCGGCCTCATTTTAATGCAGGCATAACCTGTCTGCTCTTGTGTTTTTGCAGGAGATCAGACTCAGGGATGCTACCTGCTCCCAAAAGATGCAAAGCGTTTTGTTGATGTTGCCCGTAGCTTCAAGGTCTTTGCTGTGCATCCCTCTCCGCCTTACATACGACAGTGCTTGACAATACCGTATGCGTCTCTCAAAGATCTTCAAGTAGGCAGGCAGTTTGGATGGCCAGCTTTCCTGAAAACAACCAAGAAGGCGTATTCAGCAAAGTACATGGGCCCCTTCATATTGGGTATATGGTGGCAGGCGCCTGAGAAGGGGAGGCAAGTGCCTGACATGCACTGGCTGTTCACTTGATACTTCAGACTCCTGGTTGCAAGGGTCTGGAGGAATCATCACCATGTGTGTAAATTGCTGCTATTGCTTCTTGCGCCTTGTGAAAAAACCAAAAGCCAATCATGTCTGCATGTGCCGCTCATACAACAACTTGCCTGTAGCATGAGTATGTATGCTTTGTTTACTTGGCATGCGTGCATGTATGTGTATACAACATCTGTCCAATGCCAGTTTGACATTTACAAGGCAACCAGCAACTGTAACGTGCAAGTTGATCAAACGCTTTCAAGCTCGTCAAAGGATGTAACAGATATCTATAATGGCCTAGCAGTCATTGACAAGACTTCGGTCGCTGCTACATGTTAGGTTCTGACAGTCAGGATCGCGAACATGCAGCAGATTCAATATACTGTCAGCATGTTCAAATCTTGGCATTTAGTGCTTAGCGTGGTGTGGATCGATTCTTAGATTTCACACGTACATGATCTGGTGCATAGCAGTTGCAGACAGTACTTGCATGCATATGTTCATAATGATTGCAGACAGGTAGCATGAACATCAACATGAGTTTTCATTGTAATGTACAATGAGCACGTGCAAGATAGTGACGGTCTACTGCAAGGTTCCTGGATGACTAAGCAGGTTCAATGCCTTCATGAGCAACAGGCAGCAGGTGTGCCGTTTGACCATCCTGCAGCCAGCTACCAAATGACCCAGGCTAGCTAACTACAACATTAAGACATCATGCTAAATGTACAAACCCTACAGCTACATGTTGCCTTGCAAAGATCATTGAGTTTGGTCATTGAGACAGTACAGGGAGTCTTTGCCCCAGCAGAATGCCAAGAAGGATTCGACCCTTCTGGCGTCTATACGTTGCCAAGGTCAACAGGGGCTCAGGACCTGCTCTCACAGCAGTAGTCTGGTCCATGCAGATCATTTCACAGCGTGCACATGGCCCTGCAGTTGTCATCAAAGCTGTCAAGCAACATGCAGTGTAGCTTCAGGAGAAAACAAGAAGAGAAGACTGTGCCTTTTGGCATTGAAGAAAGAAGAGCCCCAGGATGAGGTTGCTTGTGTTAAAAAAGGGTACACTAAAGCAGATGAACCACATTCACTGCACGTTAAGCCAAAGCCAAACACAAACACACAAGGCAGCAAACTGGCAACAGGCTTCAAAGCCATCGTAGATATGCCAGCAAATGTATGAGTTATCCTTACCTGCTGTAAAGAAACGTTGTGTCCCAATTTTCAGCTCTTGCCATGCATCTTCTGCGTAGGCATGAATGCTTGGCCCGCCAACCAACAGATTGGGTCTGAATCTAGACAGCTCTCCCATACTCCCTACAGTAACACCCTTGCGACCACCTGCTGTTTGCTTCTTGTTGGCTTGGGCAGCAATGCGGCTGTTCATGTCTGCAAGACTGGCGCTGTTCATCAGCAGAAACTGCCCTTCATTGGCAAAACCTGAAAGGCAACAAGATAGACCTCAATATCACACTTCAACATCACATCTGAACAACATGTGACTCTTGCAGCCTAGGCTAGCTCACAAAACTCAAGCTGGCACACAAACTGAAGAGAGCAATGCAAGTTCTTTCCATGTCTGCCATCAATGACAGCAAATGCTCACTGCTGATAGCTGAGGGTAGGCTGGACAAAGGAACAACTCACAACATGTGCCCTATTGACAGCACTGCATTTGACCTGGGCATGCTGTACCATCCGTCAAGCTGCAAACTTCCCTCGACGCAGCTTTGAGAAGCAGAAGGTATCCTGTATAACACATGGCAGGGTACTTCACAACCATGGTGCAGAGGATCAATCAAAAGTGAAGCCTTACCTATGTGACCCCCGGGGTCTTGATCACACCCCTTGCCGGGCCATGGGGCCTGTGAGGGGCTGATGGGTTTTCTGCTGCCAGGCTGTTGCCTGACTAGGCAACACCTGATGCCCAGGGCTTGCTGAAACCAGATCTTCAATTCTTCTTGCCTGTCACCTGGCGCTACCTCCTGCAACGTGACAAATGCTTGTTACAATCAGAGAGAGGGGGC
>JAABUP010001093.1_pt1 | contig 57540 bp, 90 predicted proteins | sample 5559201 | NCBI WGS metagenome assembly JAABUP01 (sample SAMN10711887, study PRJNA513373) | rock metagenome | isolation source: Antarctica rocks | place: Antarctica | reverse complement strand
TGAGGGTGAGGGTGAGGGTGAGGGTGAGGGTGAGGGTGAGGGTGAGGGTGAGGGTGAGGGTGAGGGTGAGGGTGAGGGTGAGGGGTGAGCATTCAAGTGCTGCATATCCTCACACACATGCAGCCAAGGCATGACAGCCTCTGAACATAGCGTCAACCTGTTACTCACAGACTACAAAGACCAGGACCGCAGCGCCGTATGTTTTGTAGACACCTGTGCACCGTGCAAATCACTACCAGTCTGAAATGCAGGAGTCACTGCAGGCATCAGGTGATCAATGAAACACCTGAGAGTAGGTGAGGAAGGCATTAGCAGCTAGATTCATGGCTTGGTTCCAGCGTTGCACATCTGGCGGCCCACCGTCACTCTCTGCTGCATCAGTGTCATTCACCCTCATGTTCACTTGCAGGCTGCTGCTGTTTGTGGCCTGCCAGTCATAAATAGCTCCAGGGTACTGCCTGCAGATGCATGCATACATGTCAAGTGCGCACAGACCAAAGTTGCAGCTGTGAGTGACCCCACAACAATGCTTTGCAGGCTGATGCTGTGCATTGACTGGCTGGCTGATCCGACAAAGCTACAGCGTCATCAACTTGAGTTTGCATATCACGGGAGTGCTCAAGTCAGAAGTTGTCCTTATCTTGGCCGAGCTGACTCAAATTGTGCCAGTCTCGTTCCATTATGTCCAGTGAGATTTTAAGTCGAGCTGTGAAAGAGGCATGAGGCATGCGGCATGAGGCATGGGGCGTGGGGCATGAGGCATGAGGCACGAGGCACGAGGCACAAGGCATGGGGCATGAAGCATGAAGCATGAGGCATGAGGCATGAGGCATGAGGCATGAAGTATGAAGCCATGCAGCATGATGCAGCATGATGCAAGTAGAGTGACCTTATGGATCCAGATGGGTTGTGGCCTGGGCTTGCAACAGCACAGCCCGCCTTGCGCCAGGCACAGTACAGCTGACTGTCCATGTCTGCTGGTGAGTCCACCCAGCTGGCAGCCAGGCTCATGCACTGCGTGGGGACCTGTGTTGCATTGGTAATGCCTCCACCAAGTCTTGACAGCACCTGCACCAAACATACGCCCACACAAGTGATACGCTGTGGTTTGGCATGGTTCTATGGCTGTGCCTATTGTAGGCATGCACATGGTGATCCTGCAGCAACAGAAAGTGCTTGATGCCTCTCCTTGCTACTCTTGCCCGTAGAAAGTGATTGAGTGGTGTGGCTAGTGCAGACCGGTTGCTGCAGAGTTGTGGCATTGACATGCAAGCTCACTCACTCATGCTGCCTTGTTGCTGCACATGAGGCATACACCCCAGCTATGCATATGTGTCACAGCATGCAGATGCGTCACAGCATGCAGATGCGTCACAGCATGCAGATACATATGACAGCATGCATGCTGGTGTCTGAAATGCAAGGCAGGCAAGCATGCTTGATTCAGATGCAGTAAGACTGGCTGGATTTTGACTGGGGCCAGGGTGAGGAGGGGGGGCGAGGATTGCACAGAAAGAGTAGTAGGGGGAAGAGGGGGGAAAGACACAGAAAGGTTAGTAAGGTGAGGTTTACCTGCTGATCAAGGCCCTGTAGGGCTGAGCAGTTGGGCATAAGGAAGGAGAGAGGGAAGGTGGCCACAGCTTGGCCCATGGCAGTGTTGGAAGAAGAGCTGGTCTGAGCCTCATCTGTGCCCAGGAAGCTGCTGCTGCTGCTGCTAGCCAGCTCACCTGCATCATGTGACAGCACATCCATTCAGGCACATGCATTCAGGCACGTGCATGAGATACTGTGGTGTTGTTGAAAGCATAATGACATCTATGTTTGCCTTATGCAACGCTGTTCATTGCATGCATGCAGCCATGAAACTGATAAGATTCAATGGGGAAATTGCCAGCTACATCACAGATAACCGACCATGGCATTGTCATGAGCGACAATCCAACTCTTGTTCGGTCTAGAGTAGAACCATGCTGACTCATGCAGCAAAACTGTCACATGCTTGTGCTTGATCAGATTGCCTGCTTGTTTTGCATTCTCAATTACTGCTAAGGTGTCATCATTCTGGCCGAGGCAACAGGTCCCATACCCGCACGAGGAAAGAATGCAGGCTCTAGATACAAGGACAACGAAGAAGGAGCTGCAGTGCCCAGGATGAGCTGCAGCTCAGCCAGGCCCTGACTAATGGCACTGCTGGCAGCAAAGTAGTCATCGTTGGCTGACGCCGCACTGCTGGTGTTTGCAAAACTGGTGGACTGGCTGCTGTTGGCTCCACTGCTTTGGTAGACAGCTACAGCTGTTGCACCTGGGCAGTGCAGAAGTCTAAGGTGCTTGTGTGAAGGGTCCATGCACAAATGAATTGTGTGTGCGTGCGTGAGATGCATAGTGGCAGCAGGTACAGAGCTGTTTGATGAAAATGTTCTTGTGCTCAGGCAGGGTATGAAAAGACACAGGGCATGCATAAGGGCCAATAGACCAGTCACTGCTGACTGCACTCAAGCCTAGCCTGATTTTGTAACTAGGACTGCCAGTCTGCAGATGCATTTGCTGCCTTTTGCAGCAATCACAAGTTGTCACAGTCTCACCTACGGATTGCTCTCTAGCAAATAGCGCACTCATAAGGGCATCAGCAGTAGCCCTGTCATTCCCAGTGTACAACAGAGGGGCACTGCTGATATTCAGGGCACTCCCAGAGGCATTCACGGCCTGAGGGGCATCCCCAATGTACTGATCTTCAGGGAGCTGTAGGAGGGCAGGCCAGATTGGGGGCTCCATGACAGGGCAGTAGGCAACCTGATCTGCAGTTGAGTAGGCAAACCCACACTGCGAGTTGTCGTGTGCCTGCACAAACACCACATTTCAATTGACAAGTACCAACAAAATAGCAGTTCGTTCTTCTGCCAAGCTTGTCACCAGACCTTTGGTGATTGCGCAGCAGTGAGAGATAAAGACACATGTCTGGGCCAAGGCGTGACTGTATTGTAAGCTTGCAATGCAGCAGCTCTTCATGTCACCGTGAAATAGTCATGAGTGGAAGTACGAAGCTCTGCGTATACAGAGATGCAGGTGAAAGCTTCTGCAATCCTGTGCAAATGCAGCTTGGGTGTGGGATGGGGCAGCAGTGTGTGCACAGCACAAAACATCGTCCTGATGCACAAAGCAGTTGCAGCGTTGCTCTACCTTGCAGTCACTGTATGGTGAGCATGGATTGTCATCAGTGGCGTTGAAGCACTGATAGCTGTATTGTGCTGGATCTGTGCCTGCAAGTGAGCATGCAGCTTTTTGTCTGCAACTCTTTGTCCCTCATGTGACAGCAATCATGTTTGGTCAGGGATACAGACAGGGCTTAGTCATACACAAGTTTGTTGTAGCAGCAGAGACAACAGCGTGCTTGCTGACATGAGAACCAACTTTTGGCACGTCAGTCACAATCTGAGCTTGAATCCATTGCATGACATTGACCAAGTACACTTACTAAACTGTGCTGAAAAGAATGTGGCAAGGCTGGAATGCAGGAACTAAGAACATGATGGGCACCTGGGTTGGAGATCCAGTCACAACAGGAGGTGCACTTGCAGCCACACTTGAAAGAGGGGCCATCAAGCTGATGGTTGATGATCTTTTGAAAGGCCCAGAGCAGGATGCAAAAGAGGAAGGGAGTGATGATCAAACAGGTATTGGTGCCAAGCCTCCTTCTCTGCAGTGAAAGTCAACACTCCATTGCAGCGTTCCATTCAGGTATCTGCACAGTTTCCTTCAGGTGGCAGCAACACTTACTTGATATACAGCGTTCTTCCTGACCAAAGCATTGATCTGCTGAAGTCCCTGCTGGTTCCTGCAGAAAGAACGATGAGGTCAGTCTTAATGCCATCACGACAGAACAGAACAGGGTCAAACACTGCCTGACCTCATCCAAACGTCTTACGTCCCCCGAGCAGAAGTGTTGCAGCGTTGCGTTAATATCAGTCGCTTGATAAGTAGGCCCGAACCAGACAAACTCAACGCCGCCGGTTTTTGATCGGAGTTGATTCGATTTTGCTACTGCAGAACACAGCATGTGGATCTGAGAACCTTGGGTGATGCGCTGTGGGGTTAGCTTTGTACAGGACCGATCGATCGATGGAGCGTTATGATTTTATCGCTCCGAGACCAAACAGATCTCGGGTGACTTGCGATCGGTTCGGCGATCTTGCGGCAGGCTGTGGAAGCCAACAACAGATCCAAACAGTCATGCTCGCCTCGTGTGTACTGGAGGTTCACGTGCGAGCGGCTTTTACCGCCTAAATGTAACAACAACCCCCTCGTCCAATGCCTCCGACCGGAATGGCTGGCTTGGTGGACTGGGGCACGGCGCTTTCGTACCATGGCAACAGCCTCATGGCGGCACGAATTGCCATGTACGACAAGGGTATGTGGGTGGACCTCCTAAGGGCTTCGCGGGCCCTCCGTCAGTATGCCGAACAGCATGCTGATCAGCGGCAGGCGTCGGCAAACTTGAAGCTTGTCGTGGGAACCATCTTCAGCCCTTTATTGCAGGAGTTGTACTTGCAACACGAAGCTCATGCCATCGTCGCCGAGATCCTGCGCACCCTGGGTGAGTGCTTCTGCACTGGTCAGAGCTGGCTGAATAGCTCCAAGCAGTGTCCTGAAATTTGGCCCGCTTTGCAGTTGCACTAGGAAGGGATCACCCAGAAATCATATGCTTAATGGCAGACGAAGGGATTTTCTATGTGCTGAGTGTCATGGCAGTGTACCCTCCTACCAGCGAGGTCACACTGGCAAGCTTGGGCAAGTTGGCCAACTGTGAAGGGCAAGCAGGCTGGGAAGCACAGGTGATTGCTTCAGTACGCCATCAAAGACCTACAAAGACCCTACATTTTGTGCTGCATATTAACGTCCCAACTTTGCATGGCTGGCCGATCTAATGTGCATGCCCAATGTGCTTCTGCATGCAAGCAAACTCATTCCCTCCACAAAGCAACATGTTGCCTTGAAGCCATGTCTGTATGCAAACGTCATTGCACGTCAACTTGTCTTCATGTTGATTGTTCAATACTTCATCACTTGTGGCAGTCAGCTCATGGTCCTCCTGCTGTGTGTTGTCTATGTCATTGATATGTGTGTGTCCAGGTGGCAATCATGTCAGGTGCCATGGCACAGCAACGTGCCCCTCCACCTTCGCTTGCACCAGAAAGCAGTGCAATGGCTGCTGAAGCCAAGTATGAGCAGGTGAGACAGAGTCTGCTGCAGGCTGAAGTCACAGACAGATGTGTTCACATGTGTGTAGGAGGCCATATAAGCTGTAAACAGCCTGTACATACCTTCTATGTCACGTATGACTTGAACTCTGCTAAGTAAACAGTTTGTGGATGGTTTTGTCTTGTTATGATGTGTTGACTGGATCAATCCAATTGTCAAGTCATGTTTTGCATGGGCAATGAAACACCTGCAACAGTTACTCCCCTGAGTCATGAGGGTTGAAGCAAATGAGTATGAGAGCTGCTGTTGGCCTTGTGTTTATGTAGTTGTCAACCTGTCAAAACTGTCGAATTGGTAGACGCCAAAGAGATGCGCAAGACAGACTGCTTTGGAGAGACAAAACTTGTCCTGCACATACCTAGCTCATCATGAGCTGGAAAGAGATTTTATCATTACTATTTAATGTCAACCTGCCAACTTGCTTTCCATGCTGTGCTCACCTTGCATCAGAACCCCCTGCTGACAATGGCCTGTACTGCACAGTATGCGCGAGCTTGCTCGGCAGCTTGTATGCAACAGGAAATGTAACAACATACATGTTACATTTTCTGTTGTGTAGCAGCTGCCGATCAAGCTCGCGCATACTGTGCAGTACAGTTTCTGATGCAAGGTGAGCACAGCGTGGAAATTCAAGCTGCCAACCAAGTTCTACTCACGTTGTAACCATTCCAACCTGTGGCATACTACCTGCCAATAGTAGAGTTGCTGTAGTAAGCACAGGTTGTCTGACAGAGCCTCATGCCATGCAGTCATCATGTTTGCCAGTGGTTTCCAAGATGCTGACAGCTGAAGACAAGGGTGCACAGCAGGCAGCTGTCAAGATGCTGACTTGCTTATGTCAAGTCGATGCCGAGTGGCAGCAGCAAGAGCAGCTGGCCATTGCCAATTTTGGCAATGCAGCTATCCTGCTTAGCCTGGTGGAGAGGATACAGTCTGCATGTCACCAGAGGAAGCTGTCAGCGACAAGAGTGTCAGAGCTCAGCAGTGTGCTGAATCTGGTGTCCTTGACCACCAGTGGTGAGTGCTGTATGAAAGAAAATGAAAGAAAAGAAAAGATTACACCTTTTGGCATCAATCTAATGAGAAGCCAAGTATTACACTGGGCTGCCCAGTGTTGAGTGCTGTATGCAGATGCTTGACCAGGGCAATGTCAGGACATGAGTGATGTCAGGCTGTGTTGCACGTTCATCTGAATGTATGTTGAGTGATGTGTATTGCTTCAGCAACTAATATCAGGCTAACTCTCTGGGCAGATATTGCTCCTCATATTAGAAACGCCCAGTTGAAAGCCCAGTATAATGTGATCCCTGATGGACACCACGTACAAATGCCTCGACTAGCAGACATGCAGCTGGCCCTGATGCCGAGAACATGCCACACACAGACAGACTGACAGGCAGACAGACATGCTGAAGGGCCTGAATGATGGCTTGTGCGCAGCTGCATGTCTGCTAGTCATCATTCAGGCCCTTCAACATGTCTGTCTGCCTGTCAGTCTGTCTGTGTGTGGCATGTTCTCGGTGTCAGGGGCAACCCCCTGCATGACTGCCTTGCAACATGTGACATGTCACATGATGATGCAGGGTGCCAAGCAGCACAGAGCAAGGTGGGGGCTGCTGGACTGTTGGACCCCTTGGTTGCCCTCTTGACACCCCCAAACCAGGTCAGTCTATACCCCCAGCAGAAACACGTGCCACATACTCGCCAAAGCCTTCGTGTTTTTTGCTGCTCCTGGCTTTGTTATGTGTCCAAACCAGGCTTGCAGGCCTTGGATCCCTATGCACTGATGCCAGATATTTGTGCAGTTTCTCTGTGCAGCCATGCCCACTTGGAGTTGTGCTGTGACAAGCAGCTAGAACGCTGACTTTCAAAGCAATGCACAAGGTCATTTCATATGCCATGAGCTGCTTCTGATTGCATGCAAGATAGCTACCGGCATTGTGTATGTGACAATGAAGGCTGAGTCACGCAGCATGTGCAGGAGCTGAAGCTATCCCTCATAGCTGTTGGAAGCAGTGCAATCAAGGCTCACATACACCCAGGCCTCAGCCTGCCTACATTACAGGTGGCTCCTCAATGTGTTTGCTGTGTGCCACAGTGCTGCCATGCTTGTTAATATGACTGTTACCTGTTGCTATGACTGTTGCTTGTTACGACGACTGGCAAGAGTTTTTTGGGATGCTGTGCACCATGCTGATGCTCATATCAACAAGCATAATCCTTTTGCCTTCTCGTTTAGTTTTTCTGTTTGCTCCCTTTGTAGTCTGCTGCCCATTGGTATTGCTGCGCTTACTGGCTTGATCAATGAGTAACACAAATGAAGTGGTGCCTGTCATATAAGCTTGCTGCCATGCTTTTGCACAATGCGACGTTGTCTCCAATGCTGTCATCAGGATTTGCCATTGTCTTCGCTTAAAAGTGCCATGCACAGACAAATTCACCCTTTCATTTCCCCCATAACAAAAGCCTGAAATGGTCAACTGGATATCTGTCACCTTCTTAACCCTAACGTTTGTTACAACATGCAGCATTATTGGCATCCATGTACCTGTATACATTCAACCTGCACCTCTTTCAACTGGGCACATATTGCAGGTTGCAGATGTGCTGATTGCCATCACCAATATTGCTGGGCAGCACCCCCTCAACCAGGCACGCCTAGCATCCCTAGCAGATCCCCTAACAGAAGCCCTAGCCTCAGTGCTTCAAGCCCTGCCGCCGCTAGCTCCGGCCGCCACAGCTGTGGTCACCTCCTTACAGCCAGACCACCCTCATCAACAGCAAGGTGAGCAGCAGCCCTCAGACAGGCACGAGCCTTCAAGGCAGATCAGCACCACGGGCAAATCAAAGACAGAGGGCAATGCATCAACTGAGATACATCCTCAAGCTGGTCATGTGACATCTGAGCTCACATTCAGTGAGTGGCAGCCAGCAGGTGAGGTTCATAGCCCCTCTAGCTATGCAGCAGCTGCCGCTCCAGCAGGACCTGGTAGTCATCAGGCAGGTACCACAGCAGCAGTCTCTGCACTGAGTGCTCAGCTGAAGCCAACCAGGCCTGCATCTGCCCTCACAGCTCAGCTACAAAGCCCAGAGAATGCAGAAGCAACGCCTTCCAGCATCACAGCTCACCCTGCAGCCTCTGGGAATGCACATTTGTCACCAAGATCATCCAATCGTACTCCTCAGATCAGCTTGGGTGGTGCTGCAGCTGAACTCAGCAGACCTGAGTCACCTCTGGGGCTTGAGCTGCCTGAGTCCTCTCAGCAGCTTGAGCCGTCTCCACGTCCTGAGTCGCCTCAGCAGCCGGCGGCTTCTCAAGGGCATGAGCCATCACATGTCCATGGATCATCTGAAGAGGAAAGGATGCGGCGTCAGGAAGAAGTCAGGCTTGTCAGGCATTTCGCATTCCATGTGCTGATGCTGCTGCCAGCGGAGGTGGTGAAGAAGAGGGCAGGCTTCTGGCTGCAGCATGTTGATGGAGTGCCGGATCTGTTGCATTGCTGTGTGAGAGTTGCCACCCTCCAAGACCCCCAAGTAAGATTTTGTGGCCAACATGTGGTGCACTCAAGCTGCAATCATGGCAGATTGGGGATGCATTCTTCAGACTGCATAATGTTCATGATGGATGCATGACAATGATGCACTTATTGTGATGATATATGTGCAAGTTGTCACACGCAAAGTCAGCATTGTATTTGAGGCAGAAGTATCACCAGAGGCCAATGGCAAACCTGGCGTCAACCCTGTTGCAGCATCTACACACAGCAAGGTTGCTGGTGATGTGCACTTGTGCTTTCAAACTAGGATGTGTGATGTCCGTCACAGTCTGGCTGCTCACCATCAGACTGTTATGCCTTGCTGTCACACTCCCAGTGTGAACATGCTTCATGTCAGGATTGCTGATCGTGTCAGCAGTGCATGCCTTGTTGGCACATTCTTTGTGAACACATCTCATGTGAAAAAGAGCTGAAAGTGCTTGCGACGCATGCCTTGATGGCACATTTCATGTGCCCACGTTTCATGTGCCCACGTTTCATGTGAAAGAACAGCTGAAAATGCTTGCCTTGTTGGCCTATTCTATGTTCATGTGAAGACTGCTGAAAGTGCTTGCGGTGCATGCCTTGGCATGTTCCATGTGACTATGTTTCTTGTGAAAGAACTTGCTGAATCTGCTTGTGGTGTGGCAGGCCATTCAGGCGCTTCAGGCTGCAACACAGCTGTGGCGTGAGAAGCCAGACAAGAGCGCTGAAGAGGCCATGCAGGGCTTGAGCCACTTCCCTGCTGTCATGCAAGCCCTGGTTCAGGTGGGCCACAAACATCTGTGCAGCAATATGCAGCCATCGATCAGCGAGGTAGTCACATGTGATTGTACATGAGTCATCTCTTATGAGATGGCCGTTCAGTACACACAATGCCAGCAATTGCATATGCTAGAGCCTCTGATGATGCAGATGGGCTTGTCATGGGGTGCACTTAAGCCGTGCATGCTGCTGTTTGCATCAGGGGCTTGCCATATTGTGTGCCCACCTGCGCAAAACGATGTTGTTGCATTTGCAGCTTGGGCATGACCTGGCATGTGAAATGCTTTTGTTTTGAAAGGCTTGCTTGAGCAGATTGCACCAAGCCAAAATGATATGCCTGGGTCATGTTTAGTTTGTGCATGCTGTATGTGATGACATGCTTCTTATTATCATCATAACATCATTATGATTATTTTTACTGCTGCTGTTGTTGTCTTTGTCTTGGTCTTCTTCTTCCTCTATCTCTTCTTCTTCCTACTATCATTAGCTTTATTCTTCTGTTGTGAGTAACATTACTTCTATACTATCATTCTCTGCAGGCAGTGGATGGTAGTGCAGCCAGTGAAGCTGTACAGATCCTGTCAGCGTTGAGTCAGCAGGGGGGTGATGTGGGGGCAGTGCTGGGATCAGCTGGGGCTGCAGAGGCCATAGTCAGGGCCAGCCTGGTCAATGAAGATGTTGCATATTTCAAAAGTCACAAGTATGGCATCTCTGATACAATCACCACCTCTTGGGTAGCTCTGCTACAGCATTCTTGCATAATACTCATCTGTCCTGCCAAAGAGTGTCCTTTATGGCTTATGTGCATGTCATATCTGAGAACTTCACGTTTAGATTTATTCTTGTTTTGGTCTGAGCCAGCAGTTTCCGGCTGCATGTGACCAATGCCTGATAGACTTTGCAAGCATCTTGCATTGTTATGCCAGCTCGCATGGCAACGTTCTAGTGTCTCACTGCTGACTGCTGCACAGCAAATTGCAGTCACGACCTCATTGTCATGAGGCCTGTATTCACAAATAATTGCTTGTCTGCAACACAGCGAAGTATATCAACCAAAGTGTCAAGTAAACCTGCCTCTCAGCAAAATGGTGCTGGTTGCAGGGAGCTCAGTGATTTGGTTGTCAGAGTCTTGCCGCACCCAGACTCGGCTGTTCAAATTATCCAAATGTGCAAGACTGCCATTTTAGAGTCCAGCAGCTCCTTCACCCGCCACAGAGCTCTCAGCATCATGAGAGCCGTGACAGCATGGCTGGAAGCTGCTGATGCAGCTGCCGATGCAGCTGGCAAGCATGGTCATGAATTGCCAGAAGCTGCCAATGCTAAAGGCAAGCATGATCACATGTTGCTAGAAGCTGCCAATGCAGCTGCCTATGCTGCAGCCAAGCATGAGCATGAGTCACAGCATGCTAGTCAGCCACAGGACTCTGATACACTCCAAACGCTGACTACTGCTCCTGAGGCAGTTGCTGCTGCAGCTCCAAACGTTTCCAAGAGGGGTGCTGAGTCAGCAACACCTGTCGCTCCCACGGGCGCAGGTCTTGCAAGAGGGTTTCTAAACCCTCGTGGTTCACAGAGCTATCAATCTGCAGTGCCTACGGGCTTGTCAGAACGCCAGCAGCGGCCTCCACAGAGCCAGCAAGAGTACCAACAGGTGGTGGCCGCCATGACACAGAGCCTGCTGCAACAGTACTCTGATCAAGAGCAGCAGCAGCAGCAGCAGCAGCAGCAGCAGCAGCAGCAGCAGCCAGCCTTCACTGCTGAAGAGCATGTAGCAAGGGTTGCAGCTTTGGAAAACATGCGTCCAGATGTATCAACACCTCTTACACCAAGAGCTTCTTCAGTGCCGCCGGATGATGCAGCAGAGGAAGGCGCGGAAGCAGCTGAGAAAGCAGCTGCAGACGCAGCTAGTGACATGAGTGAAGCTGATGAGGCTGACGCTGGTGCAGCTGATGTAGATGCTGAGCAGCTGGCAGCTGCTGAGAGGCAGCGCATTGTTGATGAAGCTGTCGAGAGGCTGTTTGAGGGATCTGCTGACATGCTGCCTTTAAACCAGGCAGCAGGCTCAGGTGGGAGTATGTCGGAGACTGATAGGTCTCAGCAGGGACGTTCTGGGCGCTCTAGCTCTGAGCAATCGGCACATGCTTCACACAGCAGGAATGCAGCAGACTCAGCCTCAGGTTCTGCCTCAGGGTCTGTCTCAGGTTCTGCCTCAGGTGTCACTGATGCCTCAGCTGCTACCAGTGGGGAAGAAAGAGAAGTGCAGGAGGAAGAGGAGGAAGGAAAGGGTGACGCGGAGTTGGCAGGGGTGTTGAACACCGTAGGGCTGCAAGGCGTTGAAGGGCTGCAAGCAGCTGTGCAGAGTGTATTGCTGCCACCACAGGCAGGCTCCATCACACAGGGGGAACCAAGTGCAGAAGGCAAAGGCAAGATGGTGCAGCCAGTAAATGAACAAAGCACGGAGCAGATTGCTGCGCCTGAAAGCAGCTCTGACACCTCACTGCCAGACGCAGCAGTTGAGCTTCCCCAAGGGGCTGATGCACAGTCTTCTCACACAGAAACAAGAGGAGAGACACAGGGGCTGTTGGGAGCAGGGCATGCCCCTGTCCCAGGGCAGACAAGAGGGCTGCCCCCCTTGACACCAGCCAGAGTTCAAAGCACAGCACAGCAGGCAGCAGCGGCGGCGGGGAATAGCTTTAGAAGCCCAATAGCACAGCAAGCACTGCTGAGTCAAGACCAGCTGCAGATGCTGGTGAAAGAGATGTTCAACATTGGGTATGAGACCATGGGGCAGTTGGCCACCGGCAGCATAGCTGCCCCTGCCCCAGCTGCAGCTGCAGCTTCTCCAACAGGCGCAGCTTCAGGCCCAGTTGTAGGTTCAGATTCTGGCACAGCTGCTGGGTCAGCTGCTCCAGCACCTGCTGGAGAAGGTGCTGGAGCGGCTGTTGTGGACAGCACAGGGAGAAGTCATGATGAGCTGCAGAATGCATTCAATCGGCTTGTGGCAAACAGCTTGCAGCGACAGGCACAGGCTACCAGTCAGAGTGCTGCGGTGATACCATCATCAGAAGTGGCAGCTGCAAACAGGGCTGCTGCAGTGCAGCTGCCCGCACCAATGGTGTTAGCACCAGCACCAGTTCCTGAATGGCAAAGGGATCAGGACCATCTGCCAAGGCGTCTGGTAGCAAGGGAAGCTGAAAGAGTGAGGCAGGTAGTGGAGCAAGGACATCTACCAAGGCATCACTCTGTCTTCAGCAGCCGGGATAATGGCCATGTGAGTGCTGTCACTCAGCAGAGGGTGTGTCCCAGACAAATTGGCTTTGGCACACAGATGAGGCAGAGGCATGCTTGGACCAGGCATGTCGTGAAGGGACTGTTTGGCTTGGCTGCTGTGGGCTTGGCAGCTGGCTTTGCAAGTGGCAAGATTCAGTGGCACCCGGCTTCCACCGCATCCCAGAAGGGGGATCTGTCAGATACAGATCTTGCTGAAGAATATGATACTAACTCAGACGACTTTTAGATGCATTGGTGACTACAGCTGTATTGCGTTGACATCATCTTTGACCGCGTGTACTGGTACTCAGTATTGGCACAATGATACCTGATGCATTCTTTCAACGAGCAGCTTCAGTCGTGATGCCACTAGTACTCAACTGTGTGTCTTGCTGAAGCTGCTGTATGCGCATAGCTCATGCCGCCATTTACACTGTCGACATACCGATTGGTCTGCAAAGCAGCTACTTGCAAGCAAACGTCGATGCATTTTTGCTGAGATGTTGAACAGCTGCAGACCATCATGCATGACCACTGTGATTACCAGTTGTTTCCAACACAGAGTACCACCTGCGGGTTGTTGCCACGAGAATCTTATATAATGTATGATAAGATTGCGTTTCAGCTACCCTTTTGCATCATCACACTCAGGCAGCTTGTATCAAGCCCAAAGTCGTTCCTAATCACACAAAAACATGGGGACTCACGGTCAGCAGGTACACACCTATACTTGAGGCACCATTGGACAAATCATCAGCAACAAGCAAAGCATCAGCCAGGATGAGCAAGACAAAGTAAACACACTCACACATGTCCATTGGCTGGTGAGATAGAACGGGCTGGAGACACAGATTTGCGGCGACTTGGACTGTCTGAATTGCCACGAGCCCTGCAGAATATTTAACTCATCAAGACACGGAAAGAAGAAGTTGTCAAAGTGTGATATATGGGACAAGAAAGGCTGACGTCCATCCAATGCAAAACTGGTCCATGGCAAGCTAGAACCATAAAGGTTGTGTGCAGAAATATGCACAGCAAAACTGCATCGCGTCGAATCTGTTTGGCCTGCCTAGGGCCATAGACATCTGAGACTTATACACATCTCTGTCAATCAGCCAGTACCCTCCAAGGCAACTTATGAGCACTTATGAGCTGTGTGCTGTGAGGAGATACGCAGCTGCTATAACGCGAGGGCCATACATGCCACACAAGGTTGATGCTATGCTTGTACCATTGCCATGGCATGATCATGGGGACTGCTGTCTGGCAATTCCTGCTCATAATGAAGGTGTGTACACAGTCCGTTCAATGCAAATCCCTAATGCAATGACAGATGCCGTTTCTGATAAATGCATGTACATAGTTGCCGGTAAGCATCTGCTGATTGTGAGATGAAGCGTGCCTGTCAGGGGATGGGGAGCGGCGACGGCGAGGAGGGGGTGAGGGGCTCCTCCTGCGCCTGTCAGAGCTGGGGCTGCGTCGCCTGCTCCTGTCATAGCTAGGGCTGCGCCTCCTGCTTCTCTCATAGCTAGGGCTGCGCCTCCTGCGGGCTGGGGGACTGCAATGACACATGTACCCCCTCAATGTCTTCCAGATCCCCAACTCCGTCACATGGGTTTACTTGAGCATTGCATGTTATCTCTGGTACATGCTGAAATACTGTGGTGCAATGGGAAGGCACCCACCAAGCCACCAAGCCAGCAGACAGGCAACAGTGGCGTGAGTTTGAGACATGGCTGTCATGTTTACTGCAAGCATTACTGCCACTGTACAGTATGGCAACATTATGATAGCAGGAGCATTATGTGAAGTGCTGAGTGGATATGTGTGTGGTACACACCTTCTGTCTCTGCCAGATCTGCCTCTGTCACGATCTGAGTAACTGTATGCATTTCTGTCGCTATACCCTCCTCCATATGATGGCTGACGAGGCTTTGGCGCTCCTGCCCTCGAGTGCTCTACACGCTGCAAGTGGTAACAGGCAAAGCTGTGTACAATTTTGTGACAGCCATACATGAACACAGTGTCAGACTGCTCAGAAAGGCTGCTATCAATGAGGTGAACTGTCATGTGTTGCACACTTGAGCAGCTCTGCAAGCACTTACCCAGCCATTGAAGCCATCCATTGCCCGTACAGCATCCTCTGAGTCTCTTGAATCCTGGTAAAAGCAAGCCATAGAACTTCAAAGCCAACCCTCCGGGCATGTGAGAGTGAGACAGACAGTAGTAGCAAAACAGAAACAGCAGGAGTGAGTGAAGCACTTACCGCATACTCCACAAACGCTGCAGGCAACAAGCCAATGTCAGTATGCTGATCCAGTCAGAGACAGCGCAGTCTTTGCAGACACAGTGCTGTGGAGTCCAAATAGGCACATTTGTTATGAGTAAGCAAGCTTCACACATATTGTGCTGTGTCAACCTGACGAGTGGCGAGTAGTTGTAGTGGTTGACGGTGTCTAGGGACCAGCTGCAAGCTGCCAGTACTACTTGAAGAATGGCAGATGCGTTGTTGCTGGGAGGGACGCAGAAGAGGAGAGAGGAGGTTGAAGGAGCTGAAGGCCAGTGACGAGGCATGCGAGTAGATCAGGACCATGACTGTAGGTGGGTGTGCAGACGCATTTGCAGAGCTTCTGTGATGAGGTGAAGGCACTTGTGGTGACTTGAACAAACAGAAAGGCACTAGGTCAGTGAGCTGTGCCAGATCGCACGTTGATAGCTGCGGCCAAGGCAGCGCTTTGTGATGTCCAGCAGGCACGGCAACAACAGGAGTAAGTAAGGTGGCAGCTCACCGAATCCAGGCGGCTTGCGAGCGACCCAAACAGAGGAGAGAGTGCCATATTTAGTGAACTGCCGCTCGATATCTGCTTCCGTTGTGCCGGCTGGCAGGCCACCTGCCATGGCATTGAGGTTGAACGCAATATTGCTAGCACGACTATTTTCACGAACTGCCCTCGCACAGACCAACCGAAGTGCCAACTTACCAATATACACCTTGTAAACCATGCCAATCTCAGCGTCGAAGACCCTCCCAAAATAACAAGAATCCCTTCCCCGTCAAGAGACCGACTGGTGCAACATCAAAGAATGCTGCAAGCTCACGAACCGCTGTCTCTATGAGAAGTGCAACTGTGATCAGCACAACACAGTTCGACCGTAGCACGGCTGTTACCCCAATCATAGCGTCAGACCTGAATTTCAAATCTTGTCACTGTACCGTTCTTTACCACTGCCCAATTTACAGTGTGCCTGAAGCGCAAGCGCAAGCGAGTGGCCCAGTCACTGCCATGCACTTAGGCTCGCACAGATAGGCGGCTTCAATGATGGTGCCTGGCCCAGTGGTGTGCTTTGGGGCCTAGCCGCAATGTATATTTAAATAGGATGTTCGATAGCTTTGATCGCTTGTGTTTATAGCATGCACACAAGATTGGCTGACATTGTCACTGAATGCAGCAGAATCTGAGCATGCTGCTGGCATATACGCAGATTGACAAAAACGATTGCCTCTTTTGACAATTTCAAAACAACAAATCGGTTGCTCCATTTTTGCAAGCCCAAAAACCCAAACCCTCAAGCTGAAGGCTCTCATTTGGCACCCTACTACCTTCAACATGTTGGTGTTGTGCCAACAAGGCTGTTCAAGCCTGGCATGAAAATCATGCTGTCTCAACCTTCTCTTGGACTCTGATGCTGATGTGGTTTGTCAGCTTTGCAATACGGTTGGCCCTGCAGCAGACGAAAGCTTCACCATTGTAAACAGCCACACTTCAGGTTTGTATGCACGGCTGTCATATACCAAAGTGCAGCACACCAACAAAGCAAGGGACAGCTTGGTGCAGATGATTTGCAGAATTGCTTCAATGCCTACCTGCCCTTAGCACGAGTCTTGATCCTTTTCAAAATTGGCCCTTCATCACAATAGCATTCAGACACATAGAGCTTGAGCTTTTTAAGACCCAGGTTCTCTTTGGCATTTGCCCCAGCCTGTAAACCATGATAACGCTAAGCAGCCACACAAGCAAATTAGCTTCCTGCCTGGCAGCATCAAAGACATACCGACACTAAAGTCTTGATGATCAGCTCACAAGCTCTGTAAGGGGTGTACTCCAAGATCATGAGCGCCTCCTCATAGCTTCTACCTCTGATTTGATCTAGCACCCTTCGCACCTGTAGAGGTGCATCGACAAGCACTGTGCAATGAAAATCTTGAATGACATGCATACGCCAAGCATTGCAGACATGGGCAGTCTGCCTGCGCTGTCCCACCAAGGCAGAATAGTTCTCTGTCTCAAGTTGCTGTCGAAGACAGTCCAACTCTCTTATGCACTAACCTTGCTGGGTGAACCTCTACTAAACCTCAAATGAGCTACTGCACTAGGCGGCGCTGCTTTTGCTGCACTTGCAGCCTTGCACACTGTGAGAGCAGGCACATTGACAGCTGGGCGCGTTGTCACCCTTTGGTGAGTCAGAGCCACCTGACAGTACCAGATAGTGCTCAGTCTTTGTACACCAGGAGAGCTGCAAGCAGACAGAGGGGAAAAAGTACTGACCCCGCGACGTGCTTGCGAGCTTCCTAGCCCCGCAGTCAATCGTGGAGTGAATGGTACAGCTCTAGAAGGCAACGCTGGACTCTGCCTTGTTGCGCTCGCAGACAGGGTGTGGCAACTGCACTTGGCTTGCATGTTATGGGTGCAACACTACACAGATCAAGCTTTGCAGGACCTCAGGAGTCTGAGCCTATGTTCTGATCATGCATGCGTAGGCCCGGCAGCAGTCTGGCTCGCGTCACGACGTAATCGTGCAGGCAACACTGGTCGCACACATTGAGGCTCGCTTGGATAATTAGGTTATTTCCGGGTTTAGGTCAACAGTTTTGCGAAGTCAGGCAATGCGTCAAGCATGGGACAGGTTCACCTGACGCTGGCCACGAAAACGCAATCGAGAAGCGAATTCTTCTCCTCCTGAAGCTGGCAGCGAGCCTTTCAGGATGCCGTGTCAACGTCACTGTCTAAGCCAACAGCAACTACCCTGCGCTCCAGTGATCAATAGTCAAGGCCTGCCTAGTGCTCCCTTTCTGCGTCGCCGACCCCTTCTCACTCCTGTGCAGCACAGAAGGTGTCATGCGAAACGGTGAGCAAGCTTTCCCGCATTTTCAGGTGACTCAGCTGCTTCAGGCAGGCCTAGCAGTATGTTTACTTTGCATATATACAGGCTCACCCGTCTGAATGCCCGACGAAAAGACTCCCCACTCATTGCTCCAATGATACCTGTTGGAGAGGATGGACAGGTGCAGCCCTCGCGTGATGTGCACGACTTCCAGACTCTCTGCTCCTTCTGTTCTGACATGGTGTGGGGTGCAGGATGTGAGCGATATGTACACACATCTACTGCGCAACAGGATCATCTTTGTTGGTCAAAGAATCAATGATGAGGTGTTCATCTTCAAAGAGACCATCAGCAGCAACATTGGCTCACTAAACTTATGCCCAGACACTTACACTAAGCCTGCTTGCAGGTAGCCACACAGATAGTAGCCAGCATGCTTGCTTTAGAAGCAATGAGTGAGACGCAAGATATACAGCTGTATATCAACTCACAAGGTGTGCATGCCTGCTGTTGTTATTTGTAAGCTCTGATTGTGCCAGAAAACTTCCATACTTGGCTGCAGTGGGATGGCAAATACAAAGCAGATGTTGCAATGCAGGTGGTTCGCCATATGCAACTATCGCCATTTTGGACATGATGGATGCCATCAAATGTGACATCAGCACAGTTGCATTTGGCATGTGTGCGAGTACAGCCACACTTCTTCTGGTGAGTGTCACAGGCCACAAAGTGCATTGCCACAAAAGAGACCACACATGTATGTGGCATGTATGCTTACCAGCCAGAGGATCCTCCGTCATGCGCCTTTGGCTCCATTGCTGTCTACTTGATATTTTGCCAACCATTTAAACATCTGTGATGCATGTAGGCTGCAGGAACCAAGGGCAAAAGATATGCCATGCCTAGTACTCGGATCATGATGCATCATCCTGCAGGTAAGCTACATGATGCTGCTGCTGATGATGCAACCGCCCAGGCATCTGCTGCTGCCATGCCAGCAGTAGATGCACACAGCGGGTGACATTTGCTGGCTGTGTTCTTTGTGAACAATTTCAGATTGTGCAGTATACTTGTCTGATGCAGGTGGGGCCATGGGTTCAGCAGATGAGGTCAACATCCAGGCATCAGAATTGAATCGAACAATGAAGGTGTGTAATGGAGGATATGTCGCTGTGCTCCATGGATATGTTTGTTGCATGGATGATGTGTTGCATTGATGTGTTGCATTGATGTGTTGCATGAGTTGCGTGTTGGTTCCTAGTTCGTGGAGCGCTGCTGAGAGCTGGCAGCACAACAAATTTATTGACCATGGTCTCGTCTATGCAGGTTATCAACAGGTTCCTCAGCAAGTTCACCGGCATGAGCACAGATGAGATAGAAGTCGAGACTGACCGAGATAACTTTTTAGGTCCAGAAGCTGCCATAGACAAAGGTGTCATTGACAAAGTGCTTGCAAGATGAAACCAGGATCACTGCTAAATGCAACTTTTGTCTTTACCACAACACCTATGATCTAGGCATTTCACCGGGCTCTGCAAATCAGTGTATCCTTGGGGACACGTATCTGAGATCCAATCTACCAAGGAAATGCAAGTTTTGATGGACAAGATCAGCCCTGAACTGCCTTTGAAGTCTGTGCCAGTTGCATGGATTGTTACTGCACCTTGTTGCAATGGTCACCTGACTACTGGCATAAGGCATTTTTACTTGGACTTGCAATTTCTGACTGCTTAATAACAGCTGTGCTTTGAAACACACAGGAGATGGGGATATGAATAGGCTTCTGAATCTTGGAATACTGCTGTCTAAATTCCTTGCAAGATGCTGTTCAACACAAGCTGGATGTAGGGCAGCAAATCGAAGACAGTCTTATAAGTACACAAAGCTAGCATCCTCTGCACTAGGCCGCCCTTCTTTCGAGCAGTGTGTATCCCACAGCTCGGCCTCATGTCATAAAGAAACTATCACAGGTGTGTGCCAGCCCAGCCAGGCTACTCATGTGGGCTCGAGATCTCGAGCCGAGCATAATGTGCACCAATTCACAGGCAGTCCAGGACATTGCACAAGTTCAAAGGCAGTTTAGGGCATACTGGAAGAGCCTGAAATGATCCTGTTCAGCAGACAGAAATAGTTTATGCATGCTGTCTGTGTCCGCTGTAACAAGATTGGCATAATGTGCTCTCGGTTAAGCGATTCGCCACCAAGGTAGCATTGACAAAATGTAGAGTGCAAGCTTTGCCATGGGTATGCACAAAGCATATAACAAAGGATTCTGGGAGCTGACTTTGTCTCAGGTCACATCTCCGTATGAATGTACAAGGCGAGGGCCAATGGTGATGAAGTGGTGATGATGAGCTTATGTACCTTAGCATTTATTGACTGCACACCCTCAAGTTTGCGAATGGCCATATAAAACCCGCCATCGTTGATCGAGCTGTCATCGTTGCCCTTAAGTCTCTTGGAAACGAAGTCGGTTTATCGCGAAAGTGTTTGATATCCCACACGTGTGTACAGTACAGGAGATCGTGACGACATGGCAGCAAACGCTTCTCTGTAAAATTGTCTGCTATTTGGAGCACGGCCTTGACGATGGCCTCACGGCTGGACGCCTTCACAAGTGTCAGATCTTCGCTCTCAGACCACATGCCTTTCGTGCTGAAGTTGACGGTACTGTCATATCACTACGCTGGTGGGCTCTCCAATTCAAGGCAGGTTACCATATCCCGCACCTGCGACACCGAATTTCAACAGCACGACCGCGATGGGGAACATCCTGTTCTGATATTAATCGCGGAGTGTCAGTGCCGGGCAGCCCGTATACACTTATCCCTAGCCTAGCCTTTTTGTTTTACTCTCTTTTAGTACACGAGTTTATTTCCCAACTCGAAAAAGTCCACCCGGTAGATCTCTAGAGGGTGTACGTTCTATTTGACTTGAGCGCTTATGTGGCAGGTCGCATCGTGATTGTTAGTACGGCGTTAGCAATTTGACCAGGCACCATATCAGTCTTTCTGTAGAGAGTTCAAAATGAGAGTTCTAGCGGGTGTCAAACAGAGGCTTGCCATGCACTGACTCAACAGCCATTTGCCAAACATGCACAGTTGACACACAGAACAACTCGCAGGGCGTGCCGGCCTTGTTCTGCGCAGTTGGTGTAGATGGCTCCGCTGCTGACTCGTAGTTCACGTGCTGCAGTGTGTGCTATGCCTGACAGTGATCGTTGTGCCATGACCTCAGGAACAACCAAGCCGGAAAGCAGACTTATATAGTTACAGACATTCGGGTGCACATGTGAAAGAGTCAACCATCGCCACCAGGCATGTCACCGGGCTCTGCAAATCAGTGCATTTTGGGGATGTGTATCTGAGATCCGACCCATCAAGGAACCATCACCACTCTGGCCGAACAGCAACACTGCAACTTAGCATGTCATGTACATACTTTTGTCTATGTATGCTAAATGAAGCTCAGCAAGTGATGTGGTCTTCAACTGAAGATGTCGCTTTTGATACATCAGCGTCTGCGAGGATGAAGTGGCTGCATATTTTGTTGCAGTGTGTACTCAGCGCTTTCAGTTGTACCCTTGATACAAACTGTGATACCTCACTTGTAAGCAAGGTAGCAAAGCAACAACATGTTGGCAGCCAGTTTTGATTGCAGCGTTCCACAAGCGGTTCAGTTTATAGCAGCATGCACAGCAGCGGTACTGCTGGTGCGTTTTGCCTACCATGGCATATTAAAAGTCATGCTGTAGCTAGTCCAGGCAGGACACTACTAGACTCTTGTCATAGCGGGCTCATTCAACTGTAACAAAACCACTCTGAAGGTGCAACCAGCCATGAAGTCTCTGAACTTGCCTGAGATTCACACTGGTCTCTGTAACTCTGCACATCTTTCTTGTGTTCAGCTTGCTGTCCTGCACGGATGTCCAGCACAGATGCAGCAGTATGATGTCACTATGCATTCCAACCATGCTGCAGCACCTAGGTGGAGTGTCCGACAGTGCGGAGCATAAATGTTCCCTACCGGTTGAACCCTTGTTCCCCTCCTAATTGGCACTATGGAAGGCATCAATGTTATGTAATGATCACGTCTCTTTGCAAAATCACGATGCCAATATGTGTTGGTGAGGAGGCCAACAGTTGCTGTCTAGCAGCATGAGTGGCTGACCCGTAGGGCATGGATGCTGAAGGCCAATGAAATACAGCTCATTACAATGGTGTCATTAGAAGCACATGTGCAGCACAACAATTACACAACAAGCTAATAAATACCAAACTGCACTCAGCAAAGAAAGCTGCCAATTGGAAGCATGGCTCATTCAACCTCACACACCACCACACCCACATTGTCAGGGCAAGTCTTCTCAGAACAGGAAAACCTCTCATATTAGGAGGGGAGCAATACCAAAATTGGTTGACAGTGGCTTTCACAAGGGCAAAGCCACTCACATACCCAGGAGGCACACATTGAAATCCTAGTAAGCAAACATATTTATATACCAAATGAGCACAAGGCCAAATGCAACACGGGCTCTCCCGATAACTGTCACATATCATGCCACAATCAAACATGAATTTTCTTCTCAGGGCAATGATGTTTGTGTGACAGCAACCCAGCTCCATGAAGTTGGCTCTCAAAATTTGGTATCAAGGCTGCCAATTTGGCCGGTACGCCATGCAAGCAGTAGCAAGAGGGATGTGCAGACGGCAAACTGGTCCTTTGGACCATGTGACGTCGACTTGCAACATCCGCTAGCAAAAAATAAGTTAGAAGGAGCTGAAGTACGCAGCTCTGCAATATGCACTGCTCAGTGATCAAGCCTGGATAAGACGAGTGTTGGACATCTGTGCCAACACAGCCGCAGTATCAAGCTTCAGACCCAATGGTGGTGCACCCTGCGCATCACATGCACCAAGTCAGACATCTATCCATCCAGCTGCATTCATTGCAAGCAGGACCATCACGACTGCAGTGGTCATAAACACCCATCAGCAATGATGAACAAGAGAATGATATGCTTGCACAGAACTGCAAATGTTGGCTGTTGTAAGTGGTCTGTGCTTGCTGTCCTGATGGAAGCATACAGGACAGGGTTGTGCAACAAAGCATAGGGCTATGATCACGATTCAGCTGGCCAACAGATGATGAGGGCCAGTTACATCTCTCAAAGGGTGTCACCAGATCAATCTGCAGACCAACCTGGGGCTGAGTCAGCATCTCGCTGATGGTGAGAGCAATATTTGGTGTGACAGGGGCAGTAGGGCCTTGAGACCACGTGTAAGGGGCTGCGCAGTGGGGCCCTGATGGCATATAGGCAGGCCAGCAGGCAGTGGAAGGGCCCCAGGCGCCCATGGCAGGGGCAGGTAGCAAAGGGGGCAGATGGGCAGAGCCCACTGGTTTGAAGGGGGCATAACTTTGACTCTGCCGACTTCTTTTCCTGTGGGTGACAGGTTCACGTCAGCAAATTGCTCATCAGAGGCAGTTGCTGCAGTGCGTACAGGGAAGCCATAGCAACATTGCCCTGCATGAGGTTGAAGTGATGAGCCAGGGTGGTTCTTGCTATCTATGCAACCAACACCACACACCCTGGACCTGTGTCCTGCAGAAGCTTATGGTTACCTATTGCGGTATTTCTGAAGATGGCTGGCAATGTTTTGGCGGGTGAGGCCTTCAGAACAGGTGCCCATTCGCTCCAAAATCTTGCTGGGAACAGCTTTGTCAACACTCAAAGCCTCCACAGCACTCACAAACTTGTCGTGCAGGTCACGTGTCCACTCAACCTGCATCATACCAGCCTGCGGCTCAGGCACAGGCAGAGAACACCATCCAAGATCAGCTTAGCAGGCAGATGCAGCAAGCAAGACATCAGAGAGCTAATGCTTTAGAACACATCTGCTGCAGGCCTGCATGATTACTGCAGGAAAGACTTGAGACACCAACAGACATGCCAGAGCAGACCGTGCAGCAGCAAGATAGGAATTACAGAAACAACATCCTCACAGCAAGCAGAACAGCAAGATGCAACCGCCTACCTTCTGTTTCTTGCTCTGCCTAGTGTCCTCACATGGGTCCCCCTCAAAGTACTCAAGACATTCACTAAATGTAGGCTGAAGGTCATAGCTGGTAGTATCACAGTCAACACTGACAACCTGCATCGCAGTGGTTCTGGTCAGCAAAGAGCAGAAGAAGCCATGACAAGCCACCCCACTGAGACTGAAGGGGGGGTCAGCCTCCAGTCAGAGGTGGACAACATTGCCAATTCCTGCAACCCGGTTGATGACGTGCTGCAGAGAAGGCATGATGGCAGAGAAATGTATCATGCTGTAGGGAACACAGACAGTGACTTCAGTATCACGTAACTTGCACTGACGAGTATGCTACTGAAGAAAGATGATGCTGTACAAGTGCTGCACATCTACAGTTTGGCAGAAGAGCAGCTGCATGTTTTCAACAACAGATCTGCAAGTTTGAAATGAAAGAGACTGCATGCATGCGGAAGGCGTACCTGGGGAACTAAGACAGGACTCAAAGCACTGTTGACTGAATGTGCTGTCACCATGTGGTCATGACCTATGCTGGACCCACTGTGGACTGAGCTGAATTCATTGTGGTAGCAGGACAGAAGACTCTGACTACTTGCAAGGTCCTGAAAGCATTGCATTTGAGTGTCATTGCCATGTCTGCTGTTCTGACTTTGTTACTGGTGTGGCTTGCCAGCCCATGTCATTGTTGTGACTGTGCTTGCATGTGTAGTTGGGGAAAGTGTTTGAGTTGAAGCAGGCAAAGACAGTTGATTGTTGCGCACCTGACGCAAGTGATGAGATATGTCTGGAGTTTCTGGGGTATCAATGCTTGATCCATGCTCTCCTGAGTTGCCCGTAGTGTTCTGTTCGTCTGGGGATTCCCAAATGTCGACCTCAAATAGGTCTGGCAGTATGGCTTTGACAAGATCATCACCAGCTGTGCACACTGTTGGTTCTGCTGCTGTGCTGCCAGCACCAGAGCTGTTGTTATGACTCTCTGATCCCCCAGCTGTTGCTGTTGCCGAACTGCGTTTCCTCAATGTATGTTGCCAAAGTGTGCCCAATCGGCCTGTCTGTGAGCTGATTGGTTTCTGTAGAATGTCTACTGCTCCCAACTGCAGACCAATGGAGAATGTTGTTTACAATCAGCAGCGCTCATCAGTCAGTATCTGCGGTATTCACTCGATCGTGACCCACCTCTACCGCCTTCACCATCGATACAGCATCCTGGAAATCAAGCGCGACTGCAGAAGCGCATACAATTAAAGTCGGTCCCAAGTCGCGCTTGGACAGCAACTAGCTCCAGCGGATCTGGTTGACGTAACTAGGTGAAAAGGATACACCAAGTAGACAGATCTTACCGACAATGGGCAGGTTGCTGTCTGTCAGAAAAGCTAATCTCGCAACGGCGTCTGCGGCCTGTGAGTCGCCTTCAACCTGCGATGAACCATATAAGGTTCACGAGCCGGACTCGCGAGCTGAATCAGATGACAGCTCATGTCATACAATATGCGCGTACCTCAACAACCGCAACATCGAAATCATCGCTTTGCAGCAGTTTGACAGTCTCGCTGTGACAGAAGGAGGTGGTAACTGTAGGGATGCAACGTGAAAGCCTCGTCAGCTTGCAGTTGAGAACCGCAAAATTGCCAGGTTGAACGCGTCACAAACGTACCAACTGCGCCCTCTCCACTCAGAAAAGCTTGTGCTTCACCCAAATCAAGCTGTGAAGTTCCAGCCAACAAGACTTTCAATCCTGTGGTACCAGCATGAGGCGCCATATAACCGACAGCACTTGAACTTTTCGGCTTTTCACATTGGCATCATGAAACAATACATCTCGCAAGCAACCCCAAAGCGGAAGTACTACCCCGGTCCCACGATTCCGCCGACTACAAACGCTTTCGAGCAAAGAGAACAACTCGAAAAATCTGCTCAGGATGAGAGGAAAATTTAATGAGTCAAAACACAGTCGCTTTATTGAGGCGTCCAGCGGATGTACAGTCAGCCTGTCCATCACGCTTTGCTTAAAGTAGATTCAAGACGCTCACGTGTGCTTAAATTGTGCCCGATTCCTGGGATCTTTCGCTGTCACATGCATACGACAAACACAGCAAGCCAGCATGCATGCAGCGATCTCGCAGCCAGCTGGCTTGCTTCATAAGGTGTTGAATCAGCTGCATCCCCTCGTACAGTGCAAGGCGGACAAAAGCAAAATGTAGCACAGGTGTGCTTGCTGGCCATGATCATGGTAAGGATGATCATGATAAGGATGTAGAGCATGCTGAAGCGCCTCTTACTGTTCATCAGGCAGACTCAGGCAAGTGACCAATTGGTTGCAAGGCTTGCAAGCACTTGTCATACCACACAGCAGGAGCTGAGCAGTGCTCAATCAGGTCTGCAAGCCACTGTTGCAAGGACAGGCTCAACGATATAATCACGAAATCCATCTTCTCATGGAACAAGACTTGTCCTGCACATACCTGGCTCATCATGAGCTGGGAAGCATCAAATTGCTACTAATACTATGGCATCTTCGTGCATAACATTGAGAGGATCCAGTGGCTAGCCCATACAGTGGCTAGCATGTACAGCAATGCAAACAAGGAAAGTAGTGGGCATGAAGGCATTTTGATAGCTTTGCCGCACACACTGGACAGGCCCTGCGCGGTGCTGACCTGGAAGTACTTGACAAGATCCTTGGAATCTTTGCCCAGCTGGCCATTGAAGATGGTTTCACCACCTCGCTTCAGCAGCAGCAGCTCATCAAAGGACTCAAAGATGTCGATGCTGGGCTGGTGGATGGTGCACACGATCGTCCTGCCTGTGTTGACGATGTTGCGCACAGCACGCATCACAATGGCAGCAGCTCTGGCATCCAGGCCTGCAGAAGGGCCTCAACAGTCAAACCCACACCCCACTTCAAGTCTGACACCTCATGGTGCTTCAGCTGCAAGGTAATAGTGCATGGAACAGCCCTCAAACACAGCATGCAAAGGCTGCTAATGCAGTGCTCATGGTCCGTGTCTTAGCCTGTGAGGGGAACACTGTGAGGGGGGGGGGGTGGACTGACCTGAGGTGGGCTCATCCATGAAGACAATGGAGGGGTTGCCGACCAGCTCCACTGCAATGGTCAGCCGCTTCCTCTGCTCCACTGACAGCCCACTCTGACCTGGGCGCCCAACCACTGCTCCTGCCTATGACTCCAACTCCACCAGGCCCAGCACCTGTCAAGCAACCACCCAAGGTCAGTGTGCACTGAATCCCCCACAGACAACCTCAGACACTCTATTTTACGGTGTCAGCCGTGTGTCTCATCATGGTTGGTGGTACAATGGCTACCAGCAGAAAGGCTTATGTTCCTTCACTTTCAGCACACAGTGTTACATGTTGCACAAAGCAAGGATATATGTATGACATGTACACATGCTGCACACCGCTGCCGGTCTTACCTGCTGAACAAAGTCCTGAGTAGTCTTCATGTCCACATCCCTGCCGTTGCGCAGGGTGCCACTGAAGAGCAGAGCCTCCTTGACAGTGGCAGCAGCAGTGTGCGTGTCAAACTGCTCCACGTAGCCAGACACTCGCGCAAAGCTGGACTGCTCCTTGGGGTGGCCGTTGATGCGGATGTCTCCCTCAATCTTACCAGCTGCAGCCACCACTCTTGCTCAAGAACAGGGTCTGTCCTGATGCAAAATGAGGGCTAGTGCAAAGGGACGGCAGGGATTGTACATGCAAGCAAACAACGTTTCAATCAGTACAAACCCACAGACAGACGTGTCTTGCCCCAAAGTAACAGCAAGCATGGTCAGAGCTGCAGGCACAATGTGCTTGCACAGCTACCACCTGGACTCTGTCCTGCCACAGCAGCAGCAGCCAATCTGCACTGACAACAGCTTGTGCACTTTCAGTTTATGTAAGTTGTGATGAAGCCAGTACAAAGTCTCTGACCTGTCTTCCTGCCAGCCAGGACGTCCATGAGGGTGGTTTTGCCAGCCCCACTGACCCCCATGAGGCAGGTGAGTACCCCAGGGCGGAAGGCACCACTGATACCCACCAGCAGCTCTAGCATGGCCTGCCCCCCCTCCTGGTGCACATGCTCCTTGCCCTCTGCAGCTTCCTGAAAGGCAAACATCAGCTCCCTTAGTCCTCTTGTATACGTGTGCTACACGACAGCTTCAAACAAGCTGTATGCTTGTTCTCGCTTGCCATGCTTGATCTGGACCACTTCTGCTGATTAATATCCAGTTCTGCTTGCAGGCATGACCAGCAAATGTGACTACAGCAACAGGACGTACTGATGGCCTCATTGACAACATGCAATGAAGAAACATAGCTTCAACCTCCATATGAATTTATGCATTCAAGTCAGTACATCATGCACATAACGTAAGTCATGTTTGAGTTACATGAGTCACATGCTGGCATGGTTACCTTGGGATGGGCACATAGTAATGCAGGTCCTTGAAGGTCATGGTCATGGGGTCAAAAGGCAGCACCATGCCGCTAGACGCCTTCCCCTTGCCATCCCTGCAAAGCCACATTGCACCTGTAAGGTGATGCCATTTGTTTAGCAGGCCTACAAGGCTTGGTATAGTGATGATGAGAGATGCCTATTTGCCATACACAGCTGGCCCAGGCTGGTGGTGATACAGAGCAACTTCCTGCCAGTGCTAACGCAGATGTTGGCATGTCAAAACACCTGGGCGCATCCCAAGGTTGTTGTGGCAATGTGGCAATGTGTGACCAAGTAAGAAGCTTTAGACTTACCCATCTGATTGGCTCTTAGCCTCCTTGCCAACTTCCCCATTCTCCATGTCCTCAGCATTCCCATTGCCAGGCGCACTGGAGGTCCCATTGGCAGTTCTGCTGAAAGCCCCATGGGAGGGCCCCCTTCTGATGGAGGGGTCAGGCCCATTGGCAGCCTCTGCATCAGCTGTTGGGTTCTGGTTACCCACCAAGGCACCGCTCTCTGCTACTGCAGCCCCTGCGCCGCGCCCCTGCAAACCCTTTGTTCTTGGTGATAGGTCCTTGACACTTGGTACATCTCATTGATTCTCAATGGCTACCATTGCTTCTTGATAGCAGACCCTTCAGTCTTAGGGCCTGACTTTGTAGACTACCATGCACATCTGTGTGTTGTCCTGACGATTCAAAAGATCATCAGGGGTGCCTTTCAAGTTATGACGCGTCACTGCATGTATTGTCTGCTGGACTGCCAGGACATTGAGGTCAGTCGAGCAATGCAGCCTTGAAACGCCATAGACAGACACTGTGCACAGACACAAGTTCATCTATCCAGCACACGGTGAGCAAGCCAACAAAGGGAATTTCACATGTATAGAGCTCATCCCATGTTTTTGCCAGGCTGTACTTTTCACAGGCAAAACCCTCGAATGTGTAACACTTGAGCGTTGAGCAAAACACATCATGGGATGTCACCTGTGACAAGCATCTGACACAATGTTGTCACATCATGACATGACACCATGAGAGCCCTCGCTCCAGCTGGCCTTGATACCAGCTGACACTGCTTTCTTAGCAGAACAAACTTGCACAGACTTTTGCCAATTTTGGTGTTTGCAAATGATGGTCCTCTCAAAGCATACATCACAGTCTGGGCATATTTGTAAACCTACACCCACAGCAGAAGGAAGAAAGGATACCTTGTTGGTGGGCTGCTTGGATGGGATGTCCACTTGGAAGCTTTCATTTGTGCCAGCATCACCATGCAGAGCAGCCTGCCTCTCTGCCAGAGCCTCCTCTGTCATCTGATGTGTTGCATTGGCACCAAGTGCTGCATCACGAGGCACACATCCCTCACATGCAGCTTTTGTCATGTCTTATGCATCCAATGCAGCAAAGGTAGTGACTTCCATCATCTGTATCAGTCAGCTCAAGAACACAAGCAAGGTGCAGTCCACCGCTGGTGCACTGTCTATAATGCCTTGTCATGTTGGCATATGTGAAATTGTCAGTTCAGCTGTTCAGGACTCAGGCAGCAGGAAGTCCAATGTTGAGCAGGTCATCGCATGGCATATGCGCTGCAGCACTTGACGCCTTGAAAGACACCAGACAAGATGTGCAAAGCATCACAGCATTACTTGCGCAAATAGGATGCCACAGGCCTACACCAGAGACCAAATCAGCACTTGCTGCAAAACCACTGACAGGCCTGGGGGACTCAAACTTACGTGGCAAGACAGTGAGCAAGATGACAATGATGACGTTGAATAGCAGGATGTAGGCAAGGCAGACGCCAATGGCAATCCAGCACCAGTAGTAATGGGTGGAGATCCCAATGGAGGCCAAGATGCCATCACCCAGAGTCTGGGTTGAGCCATAGGGGTACAACTTGTTCTGCCAGTGATCTGCAGCCACAGCACTGACTGTATAAAGATAGTGATGGGTTGGGTCTCTTATGTGCATACATGAGTTGCAACATGATCTGCCATGGCAAACTGCATCATCATTGCATTTGCAAATGTCAGGCAATTTGCGCCAGGCAATGACAGCGTGCTGTGGCAAGTTGAAATTTGCGCCTTAGGCAGCAGGATGTTGGTGGCAGTGCTGCAGTGAGCAGCCACACATGTACAATGCTGCAAGGTGAGGTACTTACTTGCTGTGAATTCATTGATGAGGATGGCTCGGGTGATATACGATAGTGGGTTGGCCCAGTAAATCCTGCAATCAACATGAACACCATAAGATATGCTTCATGACACAAACACAACTTTACTGTCGCCACAAAGAGCTCAGTATGCTCAACATGACTTGTGTCCAGAAAGCTCGGGGCCAGATCAGCTTTTTCGTACATGTGCCGAAAAGCAAGCACTATAATCTGTGCATCTGATAGGACAATGGATTTTCACAAGGCAGACCACATGCGCTCAGGGACAGAGCCAAAATGCATGGCTCAGTGGCATCACAGTCTCGGATGGTACCATACTGGTTGTCGCATGGAAGTCCATAAGAGCAACTGCAATAGATGCACAGCAGAGCGATGCTCACCAGATGACCCAGGGGTGGATGTAGAACTTGCGAATGACAAAGCCATTCATGAGGAAGACACACAGAAGCAGCAGCATGCCGGCAGCATTTGCCACCACAATCTGGCGGGAGGCAGTGGCCACCACTCGGTAGATGCAGATACCAATCTGATGGGTCAGGAATAGCAGGGCCAGAAACATAAAGAACCTGCAGCCAAAAACACAACTTGTCTCTATTTTGTCATGAATTCCATCCCGCTACATTGCAGACCAAACTGGAGCCTGTACCAAACACCTAAGCTATGCATTGCATGAGCCAACAGAGAGGCAGACAGTGCTTGTGATAAGCTCAATCCTCAAATTCCAGAGCGCCTTCAAGCGAGGCAATGTTGGACCACAGAAGCCCGGCATTATGAATGAAGCATACTCCAGCATGAAAACAGCCTTCTGTGCAGCAGGACTTCTACATCACAATTGCACAGCACAGCAGGTGTGATGGATGTCAGAAGCAGCAGTCAACAGATCTTAACCACACTAACTTGTGGCGAGTGGGAGAGCACTGCAAGAGCTGACCTGCCGGGTTGACCAGCCAAGCCAACTGGGAAGTAAGACAGGACAGTCCACACCACAGCCTCTGTGAGTGAGAAGGGAATACGCTGCAGGAATGTGGGGAAGGCAAAGGAGGCAGCATCAAAGAACAGCATGTGCCTCTGCTTCCAGAACACTGGTAGTCTCTCCGTCTGGGAAATGCAGCAAAGAACATGTCAGCAGATGCTTTTGTTGCCATGCTAGCTGCTGAAACAGCAGGGATGTGCTCAGGGTTACACACATCTAACATGTAGACAGCTAGATGTAGGCTGAAGAAGCAGTTGAATGTGCGATTCAAGCAACAAGCTGCCCTGTCCTGTTGTTGCAATCCAATGCTAATGCTGCTGCTGACAAGCCTATCTCTGGCCAGGCATGCAAATGACAAACACATATGGCCTGCTGCCAAATGTGCTATGGTCAGGATCTGCCTGATACAGCGCACAGTTCTGCACTGCCAGCCAGGGTATTGCATGCATGTGAAAAACAGTCACAACAGCAGCTCTAATGCATGCAACATTCAGCTAATACATCATGATGCCACATATCCTGGAAACACAAATCGGATTTGCACCCATTGTACTGCTATGTATGCGAGTTCAGATACTGTTCCTGTTGGCTGATGCCAGCTCTCACTATACAAATACATAGCAAGGCTGGAACTCACCGACATGGATAGTTCTGCAATGCCATTGAACAACATGACCAAAGTGGCAAAGAAGCAATAGCCAGCAATCTCTTGACCGTCGTTGGGGCTGACTGGGTGGATGTGTGTGCGTAGGAAGAGGGTGGCAGCCACAAGGGAGGTGACGACCACCTGCAGGGTCTTGGCCTTATACACCACAATCGTACGCTTCATCAGTGTGAACTCTCGCCACATGAGCGCCTTGATCCTTTGCAGGACTGCAGACAAACATGAGGCCTTGGGGTCAGTCGGCAGCGGTGTAATTGAAGGAGGATAGCAGTGATGACATTTGCACAGCCAGGCAATGTACCACCCACTGCTTGGCTACTTGTGGCTCGTGTAGGTATACCTGCACAACAACCAGATCTGCTTCCATCTGATCTGGTTGTTGTGCAGGTACACCTATTAAAATCATGCAGCTGCACATGCATCACAGCCACAAGATTCACACAATCAACTTATGCTCACAAAAGCTGCATGGTAAAGGTTTGCATTCTGTCAGCAGTGCCCCACATTAGCAATCAATGGGGCAGGGACTCACGCAACATGGCAGCTTGTCACATAACTAAACAGAGACTTGAAGACGTACAGTTGAGAGCATAGTGGTGGGTGATGAGGGCCTCTTCGCACTTCTTGTTGGGGGCCTTGTAGGGCTCCTCCAGGTACTGCATCTGCTGCTTCGCAATGTCTGTCTTCTGGAAGTTGTCAGCAAAGGTGGCTACAGGGATATACTGGTACTTGCCCTTGCCCTTGAAGTATTGCTGCACAGCCACAAATAGCAGTGAGTTGAGATGACCTGCAACTGCTGTGTTCAGCCTGACCTGACGCACAATGCCTCTCCAGACGTGGATACTGTGGAAGCAGACACTCATAGCCACTTTGAGGTTGTCCCAAACACTCAATACCATGTAATCTGCCATAGGCAGATGAGCACTGAATTTGGTCTACAGGCAGATAAGCTCTGCTGCATTGGATCTACCTGCATCAAGGTCCAGCTGACACCATGCCCAGGCAAAGCACATGCGCATCCAAGCTGTGCAAGGTTGTGCTCTACTAGACAACTTATTGAGTAGCGTCAGCTGCATGCGCTCAAAAGAGCACGCTCTTCTGCTTGTCAGCTTCACAGTGATCCATTAGGTGCTCCATTAGGTGTGATCACAGCAAAAGCATGCAGGGTGATGATGTGGCAGTGAGTACCTTCTGGTCCTTGAGTGAGGTGACCTCCTGCAGGAAGTCTGAGTCTGCCTTGCGCTCAGGGCAGTGCATGCCTTGGCTCTCAAAGAAAGGCAGAACCTCCTCTCTGGGCCCATGGTATACCAGCTTGCCTGTGACAATACAAATGAGGCTCACAATAGCTTAATTGCAAACATGTCCAGCAAACTGTATTGACTACTACAGTTTGATATAATCTTTGCTTTCCTGATGATTGGATTTCAGGCAAAACAAGATGATCGGACATGCGCTGGCGTTGTGGCAGTATAAAACGCAACTCAGTCACACCTGATGTTAGACTGCCAACCATGTGCCACAACATGAAGTGCATGGAACAACAATTAGATAATGTGAGTACGCTGAAGATGCTTCAAGAGAGACACCGCATATGACATGCATGACATGCGACTGCCTACTTGAAGTCAGTGAAGAGTGAGCAAATGGTGACTAAACACACCTTCAGACAGGAGCATGATGTCATCGAAGAGGTTGTAGGTCTCTGGGGTGGGCTGCAGCAGGGCCACAAGCATGGTGGCGGCCCTCAAGTGGCTGAACTCCCTCAGGGTTCGAGTGATCTGGAAGGTGGTGCTGCTGTCCAGGCCGGTGCTGATCTCATCCAGGAACAAGGTCTTCTTGGGACCCACCAGCAACTCCCCTGAGGCAGCAGGGGGGGGGGTGTCAATATGCACAGCTGGTCAGGATCTCCTGGTGGCGGATCACAGCACCTTGGATGATGCAAATGGCACATGAGACTGCATCTGGTAGTGAGGAAGCTTTGCAATTGTAAGTGGGAGTGACAATGGAAGCAGCCACATGAAGAGTGATACCAATTTGCCCATGGTGACAAGTGAGGAAGCTATGCACAACAGAGACAGCCAGCACAGGATTTGCCAAGTACAACAACAGCAACAATTGAGAGTCTTGAATCTGGCTGCAGAACAGCAAACACAGGCAATGCGGGTGATGCAATGCCAAGACAAGACCACCAAAGGCCAAGCTGCTGCCTTTACACAGGGGGACTATGGCTGACCTGTGGTGACACGCTTGCGCTGCCCCCCACTCACACCACGAATCTGGTCATCTCCAATCAGCGTGTCAGCACACACCTGTGCAAGCAAAGGCAGGCTGTTTCCAACTATATACTTCCTCACCTGATGAAGCACCTAACAAGCACTCTTTGAATGAGTAGCAGCATGAAAAGCAGAAATGCTGGCACCCCGTTTGCACTCACATGCTGAATAAATGAGATCATACAGGTGACAAAATCTGTAAAAAAAATGCCTAGCTGCTAAGACATGCATGCCCTGTGCAGGTTTGGACCAGCGAAATTGTATGCAGGGAAAACAAATTGCTGATTGTGCAGAATCTGGACAAGACTTTGAGGGTGCAAGGCTTACATCCAAGCCCAGCAGCTTGAGGATGAGGTCAGTCACAATGGAGTGGCGCTTGCCAGTCCTGATTTGGGCCTTGGTGAAGGCATCAATCTCCCAGTCAGGCTGCACATGCATCTCCTTCTCCTTCTTCTGCAGCTCTTGTAGTTCCTCTGCAGCAAAAGAGTTTCAGTCACCTCCTGACATTCGTGCTTTGTGACCTCGCATAGTGACTGCCACTCAAGCTGCATCATTGACACGCTGACATGTCAAGTCATTTGTTACTGTCACAGCATATGAGTTGCTATTACTATGCCCAGTCGTTCCCTGATTAGCCTGCCTTGTCCTTACTTGATGTGAACCTTCATGTTGTGGTTGGCGACAAAATCTATCACGGTCTGGTAACTTGTCCATGGATTGTATGGCGATGAAACAATGAGAAAGGTGCAGGAGCATACCACAATCGTGTCTGAGCACAAATGCAAACAGTTGCGCTTTGAGCAAGACAGGATCAACTGGCAGTGTTGTGCAACAGCACTGTAGTGAGTCACTGGGACAGCAGATGCCAAAGGTGTCCAGAGTACCAAGGCATGACTACAGAACACAAGCGCAACTCTGCCTTGCAACTTGGAAATAAGGGCATAGCAACTTACGGGCTTTGTGGCCAATGCCTTGACACCTGGCAGCAAAGTCCAGTGTCTCACGTACTGTCAGCTCAGCCTGATGCAGGTCGTTCTGGTCTACATAGGCCGCAGTGTGGACTGCCTGGAACTCATTGAACTTCTTGCCGTTGTATGTGATATCACCACTCAACTGCAAGGACACAAGCAGGCAAACTGTTTTGACCAAAACAGCATCAATCAGTCCTGCTGCTAGATGCATGCTCAGCACGATGTTGTTAACAGATCAAGGGCACACATGCAGGCAATGCGCTTAGCCTGTGCATGGCTGGCTGAAGCAGAGATACTGCTGATGTCTTGTGACACAGCTACTGCATGTAACCACAGTTGTACCTATACAGACAACACACAGTCTACAGCATGCCTGCAGCTGGCTGGCTATGAGAAGAATGAGCAGATACACACACGCAAAAGACAGCACTACTGACGAGTGACAAAGCAGGCTATAGCACACCATGAGATTGGATTTCTGTAGTCGGCCGGCCAGAGCATTGAGCAGGGTTGACTTGCCAGCCCCGGGGGGGGCCCAGCAGCAGGGTCATGCGGCCGGGCCGTAGGGCACCGCTGATGTCATCCAGGATGCGAAAGCGATGCTTGTTTGGCTTCATGATGCGCAGCTTTTGCAGACCGCTCTACATTGCACAGAAATGTTGGTGCAATATCATCTGATCATGCAGCAAGGCTGGGCCATGACAGGCAAAATGCCATGACACTGGAGTGGGCAAAGACTAGATATTAGCAAAGGTGTCAATTCTTCTAGATGCCTGGTGCTGCATGGCTTAACAGTTGCATATGCAGTCACCTCCAAGGTGTTTCTGTAAGAGTTTAGCACTGTCGGCTCTCCCCTTGCTCCAACAGCAATGTCAGCATCAATAGACAAGTTCTGGAATCTGACTTCCACACTTGCAAGGTCAATCTGTGCCCTGCATTTTGCAACAAACGCTGTGATGAAGTCCACTCTGCAAGCTTGGTGAGCAAGCGATATGACACAATTCCATCCAGCCAAACACAACAGTACCTCTGCATTCGGTCCTTCAGCTTGCCAAAGAACTTCTCTGGATCTGCATCTTTGCTCTGTGTTGCAACAGAAAGATTATTTGGATAGAAAACTTGTTTGAATATGTTACACATTCAATGTGCATGCATCTTTATAGAGACACATTTCAAACAAAATACTTGAAGTAAATGACAATCAGGATGCCGTTAAAAGCATGCAGCATGAACAACCTGATCAATTGGTCAGCCACCACATATTGTACCATACCAATCAACATTCATTAAGAGTGTTTATGTGCATGAGCAAAAGGATAGGCCTTAGCAATACCTCAAGCGCTTGCTCTACAACAAGCTGACGCTTAGAGCGTGTCAACTTGCTCAAGTCCACCTCCTGCATATTCTTTTTGGACTTGCTGGGAACAAGTGCTTTCTTTGACCCAGCCTTTTGCAAGGTATGGTCAACGAGATCATCAAAGTCCTGCTGTTTGCGAGACTCTCGATCCCCTGCATTAGCTGCTTGGTCCCTGGCTGCTCCGTGTGGGGCACGGTCACTCACGTCCACAGCTGCAGGTACAACGTCTCTTTCAGTGCAAATGCTTCGAATGTAGACAACGAGCAGATTCCCCTGTTCTGCAGGACACTTGTATGACAGGATTGACTAAACGCTTTTGCTCGACACATGCAGAACACAATCAAGCGTGCCCAACCTCCCGCTTCAAGACTCATCGCCTTTGACTCGCCAGTCGTAAACTAAATGTACGCGTCGCGAGGCTGTCGAGTTGTGGTTCCAGCAAGTACAAGTTTAAATACAGACTTGCTCAGCAGCGTGGCCAGTACGCCAACGGGTCTGCGCACGGCAAGACTTGTGTACACGGGGTGGAACAAACCTCCAAGCTCGAGCTGAGCTGCTCAAGCAACTGAAGGATTGGTCCAGCCAAACGTGACTCTCGGCGGTGTGCCTGCTGCCTCACAAGTTCGGACACTGCCTGCATAGCGTAATTACTTGTAAGCAGGTTACTAAGCATTACAGGGGATAACGGATGATGAATGGCATGTGCAGTAATCATGCCGATGCACTACCACCATCTTCCAATTTTTTGCTCTTCAGCCGCTGGAAGCGCATATGCTGATCTGTTCACACCAAACTCTGACACCATGTGCAGGTCTCAAGCTCAAACGGGTCCTGTGGGCCCTTTGGGAGTCTTTTAGTGTGTTTCACAGAGCCGTTATTCAAGTTTTGCACATGGCCATATAGTCAGCCAACTTGGGAGCTCCGAAATGTAGTCAGCCAACTTGAAAGCCTTGAGTAAGAGATGTTTACTGTAGGCACTTAATGCTCGTCGAGACACACAAACTCTTGAAAGTTGTTAGATAGATTGTGCTAGGACTTCTTCTGCGGGTAGGTACACATAGATGCAGATTGCCGACAAAATTTGCATGTGGGGCTCATGGGGTTTCTGGCCAAAACAGCATTGAATGACTTGTTTCGTTCAAACTCTGCACAATGTTCTCATAGCAACTTCGGATGTTGGGAAAAAGACTATTTTGTTTGAGTCCACACCACAGAACTTTGTTGGCCCCTATTTGGTCCCAGGACCTTAAACATAAACCAAAACAACAACAAAATACTATTTCAGCGTAGATGCCTTGAGTGCACATGTGACAGCACTGCTTGCAACTGGCGCACCTGTCAGCGTATCGCTTAGAGCTCTGCCAGATGCATGTCCTGATCTTTGTGCTGTGTCTTGTAATACACTCCATCACACACACACTTCATTATGCAATGAAGCATGCAGCCTCCTGATCAGACACCATACACAAGCTCCCAAGCATCCACTGCCCTCACCCAATGATTGAGATTGCGCTTCAGACCTTTTGTCAACACGTCACAACTGCACAGAAGGGTCTCTCACAATTGGTGCTGAACTTCAAGAGAAAAAGCTTGCTCACTCTGAAGGGTAGTCCATACAGCAACGTTATACATCAAAGATGTCGCAGCTCGTAAAATGCATTTCATCCACATCAACGATGGAAGATTATAAGCAGTACTAATTACCAACTTTCCCAGACACTTCTAAGGATCCCTGCTGCCCCATGCACAAATGCATGCTTTTTGCATTCATTTCCAAGAGGTCTCGGGCAATGTGAAACATGCAGACAAGATTTTGTTGCCAGGAATTGATATCCAGGCGTTGTATGCAAATATGATCTTACCTGACTCTAGCACAGAATCTTCGTGTATTGTAATGTATGCCTAAATGCACATGACATGCTTGGTGACAAGGTGCAGCATGCAACTGACAGCTTCATGCAGCTGCATGCTTGACAAAATGCGCATAGGACCAAGCCATGCAAGGGATGAACTTGTTGGGGCAGCAGGGACATGCACAGCCTAGTCTAATACCCTTGACGTTGCATTGAACCTATGTGTAGACTTGTGCATTGGTGACAGGTACTGTGGCTCAACTGACTGTGCTTGCTGGTTTTTCTCCTGTGCGCATGACCTGGGTAACATTGGTAAGCTGGGTGATGTACTGCTGATGTAGATTGCATACGCCACTGACAGCTCGGCTGAATCAAGTTTTCTGCGCAGCTGAAGCATCTGCATCTGTCATACCTGGAGATTCATCTGCACAGCACAACAACAGTGACAACATGCAAAGCTGCACTGTGTGACATTGGCTCTTTGAACGAAGGGGAAAAATTCAGTCAGGCTATCAACAAGCAAAGACAAAACAAGGCAACTAAATGTGTGTGATGCCAACGAGTAATGGCATTGACAGCAGAAGAAGCAGCTTGCCTAAGAGCAGCCCAGCAGCGCTTTTCTGCATGTCTTTGTCATCAATGCCAGCACTGATTGGTACCCCATTGGTATCGGTCGTTGCTACTGTCTCTTCCTCTGCAATTGGACTGGGAGCACCATCTTCACTCTGCAAGCATCAGGAAACACGGTCACGCACAGTCTCAGGACCTGCAAGTGATGAGCTGGCAAGCAGGACTACGAAAAATGCTGCTCAATGAGTACTAATATAGAAGCTACACGGCCCAGAAGAACAGCATGCTGACCATGGAAAAAGCATGGCCGACCAAAGACAGCACATGCATGTATTAACGTAATGCCTGCACTGCGTTCTTGCACAGCGACTTCTAGCAGCAGTCTGATTGCACCAAATCATAAAGAGATAGACCTCATGCGCCTAGCCTAAAAGCACAGTATATTGCATAACTCACAGGATATTCAGTTGGAGCTTCTGCACTGTCTAGGAGATCATCATCGCCCTCAGCTGCTCCAGCAAGGTCCCCCTCCGTCAGGTCGCCTTCTGTCAAACCGCCATCAACAAGATCTGTGGCACCCAGGTCCCCTTCGCCAAAACCACCTTCTGCAAGATCACCTTCTTCCTCACCCAAATCTCCTGCTGCCAGATCATCCTCATCTTGCTGTATGACATCAGTCTGCATGTCGCTTCCTTGCAGCTCAGTGTCCTGCGGGCCATTGTCTGCATCACCCTCTGCTCCCTCCTGACCTGCTGGATCGTCTGTGTACTCATACTGCTCTGCATACTGGCCCTCAGCGTACATACCTGCATTTTCTTCTTCTGACCCAGCCTCTAGGCCATCACCATTCTGCATCCAGTATGACACCTCAGTGCTGCTGAGAAATACATGTCCATGTCTGCATGGTGCTTAGGCATGAAGCTGTCATTTGACAAGCTGCAGCAGCGGGCTTGCAAGCTGCTATGAAAGACAACCGGACATGAAGCGCTCATTCAGAAATGTTGTTCCAGAGCCAAAGTAAATTATAGACCTGCGTGTCTTCTGTGCTTCCTCGCATTGGGTTGGTCCAGAGCTCATCCTTGATGAGGTCTGAGATGGGCTCATTTCCCTCGGGGACATCACCACTCTCCCAGAACCAGTCAAACATGGAGGTGGGCTCCTCAGCCCTGCGTTTCCGCCCATTCACAAGCTCCTGATGAGCCTGCTCTTGATGCTGTAACTGCATGCGTCAAAGGTCAAGTCAGCTATGTTATGTTTACACAAGCAGATCTGACTATACTTGCCAGGCATTGCCATCTGATAGCACAAGAGTTGCAACACGCAATATGCAGAGCAGACATGAAAAGCCACTGAGTGAAAGATGTCCATGCGACGCACTTTGGGCGACAAAGCTAGAACAGATAAGAACGAGCCTGCAAGTCAGCAGAAAGCAATGCCTAGCAGGCATGTGTCTTGGTACATACCCCTTCCTCTGTCCACTCAATGTCTGTCCCTTTGATGGCAAGGGCATTGTCATCAGCATAATGCAACTCCTTGACAAGATGGGAATTCTTGAAGAAGGGGTTCTGTTTGAATGAGAAAGTGATTCTATACCCAGACTTGATGTCAGGGAAGTCTTCCACATCCACCTGGAAAGAAGGGAGCTGAGGTCATGACCTAAGGAAATCAAAGGCTCTGCCGCCTTGACTTACAAGTCCTACCTCTTCCAGAAAAGATAATATGTCAGTGTCTCTCTCCGAGACCAGCTCCGAGATCTGCTGATGTTGCAGCAGACATTGCAGCCACAAATCTGGAACTTCCCGCATCAAGTTATTGCGCTCAAGGTACACAGGCCGGCGGATTTCGTTGTATCGTCGCTCTACAGCTAGGATCTCGTCGCTTCTCTGGTCAGTGATCTGCAAGGAGAGCAAGCCATGATGTTGTCCTTTCAGGAGGGCGCGCACAGTAGCCGATGGACATGGCGCAGCCGCTTCTCCTTTGCAGACTTGTATACACACACACCTGATCTAGCTTTTGTTGAACCTGGTCCAGGGCCTGAAACACTTGTGAGTCGGGCTCAGCAGGGACAGGCTCGTCAGACATCTTGACCTTTTTGGGCGTGGACATAGTTGCGGCAACCCGATCTTAACTGCATGTATGCACTCCTCGGCAATGCAGGCTACTCGACGGCACGCGATCCGTTGCAACGCTTGCCGTATACATCAACAAGTCAAACATGTTCACCCAAACATGAAGGTTGACGAGACGAAGTTTGCGGCCATGGAGCAAATTGTGAAAGTAATGGGGGATCTGGTAGATAAGGGAGACTTTCAACAAGTACGGCAATCTGTGCTCTGGGGCAGTTGGGTCTGCATGTCGACCCATCGATTTTGCAATTCTTCTGTTGTGACGCGCAGGCTGCTGCACTGGGCAACAAAGCGGAGGTGCCTCTTGGATTGAACATTCGAGATCTGGTCAGGCACTCAGAAATATCACGTGGTACGCAAAGCGTGGTGTATAAGGGTCAGTATGAAAATCAGCATGTCGCCATCAAAACAGCAAAGATCGGCAAAGCAGCAGATCTTGACAATTTCAAATTGGAGGTTGTGGTCATGTCCAAGCTCAGACACGTACCAAGCGTGGTCAGTCTCGTTGCTGCTCGCCTGGTACCACCAGGTGCAAGTCTGTCTGTTGCAGGCTCAGCAAGACAAGACATGCAGTGACTGCACCTGGTACATCATACTTGCCTACGCCACCCGGCTGTTCTGAGATGACTGCATGGCTGCTGTAGGCTATCTGCTTGTCATGCCATACATTCCTGGAAACCTATACACAAAAATTCATCATGATGGATGGAGGCCAGGCTGGTCATTAGTGCTGCAGCTGTCCAAGCAGCTTGCAGAAGGCTTAGCTGCCATCCATGCAGCAGGCATTTTACATCGTGACATAAAACCTGGAAATATTTTACTTGATGATCAAGACTTACCATACATATGCGACTTCGGCATTGCCATTCCCATAAGTGAGCTGAGCACAGATGATGCTGGAGGTTCAGCCAAAGGCAGGCCCACTGGCGGATTTCACAAACGTAACATGGTTGGCACTCTGGAATACATGTCTCCAGAGACTCTTCAGAAGCAAGCACCAAGCGACAAATCTGATGTTTGGGCGCTGGCGGTCACCCTGAACGAGTTGGCCACAGGCATCTTTCCATACTCGGACTGCACACAGGAGAACCCAGCAGCTCACACTGTGCTGGAGATGGGGTATGGCAGGTACAGCTGCACAGTATACCTCAATGCTGAGCCCGAAAGTGCATGTTGTGTAGCACTGGAACTGTAAGTATCAGGTCATGGCAGTTAAATTAGGCCGGTGCCAACCTGTCCTATCACAAAGTATGAACAAGCAAAGTGATCGCTTTGCAGTCTTACTGAGTCCATCATGATTTACAGGACAGATTGACTGATGCATGATGCGACTGCTGCAGACAGGAGCTGGCAGCTACTATTGCCACAGATGGGCTGCTGCCTTTGACAAGAGAGGACATGCCACCTGCTTTTGCAGCTCTGCTGAAGGCTTGCTGGAGTCTACAAACCTCACATCGCCCCTCTGCTCATCAGATGCTGCAATCCTTGCAAGATATGCAAGCAGATGTCACCGATTCTGTCTATCAGGAAGCAGTTGCTGCCCAAGACTCTGCTGAACAGGGTATAACCCAGCTTGCATCATGTGCAGACCTGTCATTGTTACTTGCTGTATAGCGTGATGCACACATGTCCCATGCCCATCATACATATCTGGCACCCTTGTCACCATGATTGGGCTTGCAATATCGGCCCTTTGCATTTACCTGCTAAGAAAATGAACAAACTTGACCATACCAGGTGTCTATGTGTAAGGTGTCACGATCCTCTCTGCAATCAGGGACGATCCTGCCAACTTTCCTGCATGTGCTTCACATCATGTGCTGATGTGTACAGAAGCTTCAGCAAGTCAAGTCCCCTCCAGCACAGACGCACCACAGACTTCTGATAGGCAAACAGCAGCTCATACCATAAACAGCCAAGACGTACCTGCACAACATGACGATGGCTATAGACCGCAGGTAGTCCTGACTGCTCATCTACCCTGACTCTCAAGGTCCATCTGTGAACATACGATGATCTGTGACATTTGATTTAATTGCGATTGGCCTATTGTACATGGCATACCCCAATGGTTGCTGCTGTTAATCTACATTTCTGCCCAGGCTAACACCCTCCCCCAAGCAGCCTTGGCTCTTGTGAATGATGATCTGTGACATCCTTGTGCTCAACAGCGAATCCCTGTTGTATAGTCTGCCTAGCATTCACACTGTAGCAGCAGAATGCTGGAGCCACTAGTACACCTTTCCCTGCCATACGAACATGCAAACATTCTCTGCAGTTGATGGCAGGAGTGTTTGCAACAGCTGGTCTGCGTGGTGATGACAGAATGGAAGACAGACATGTCATCAGAGAAGACCTTGATGGTCAGGCTGGCTGTCACCTGCTGGCAGTGTTTGATGGCCACCGAGGCCCACAAGCTGCGCAATATGCTGCCCACCACATTCCACAGGTGCTGCAAGACCAGCTAGCCACTGGTGCTCCTGCACAGGCCCTCACCAACACCTTTGTCTCTGTTGATAGAAGCTTCAGGTAAACAGGGCAAACACTGCACTTGTGCTCCAGATCTGGTGTTTGGTTGTACATTGCTTGCCCTCTGTGTACTCACTGAACATCATCCAATCTAGCACACATGCTTGAAACAGCCACTTTGACGGCAAGAATATCATTTGGCAACATGTTGTTGCCAACTTATGATGGCGAAACTCCTGACAGCAACATAAGATGCAGTAACATATTGCAAAGAGTCAGGGGTGCTGTGGTGTGTAGACAACAGCAGGAGCAAGAGTGGAGAGAGAGGGTGAGGCGTATGGGGGCCGGCGCTGCAGGCAAACAAGCATGGCCAGGCTGTACTGCACTGGCTGTGTTGCTGCATCACAACACCATGCTGGTGGCAAATGCAGGTCCGTGCCTGATGCCATCTACTTTCCCTGCGTCACAGCTGTGCATGCTGCACATGCTTGGACTCTCTGCTTTTATGCTGATCAGAAGTGACAGAAAACTGACAAGCAAAGCCAGCCTGTTTGCCTGAGCATGATCCTCGCGATGTTGAATACAAATGGATGACAAAGACACATCTGCTGTCCAAATAGGGGCAGACAGCATTATGTTGTCCACAGCTGAGAACTTGTACCGGCTGCACAGGGGATTGCCGAGCTGTGTTATGCCGCAAAGGGAAAGCCATGGCCCTATCACGTGACCAGACAGCTGATGTGGCAGATGAGCGGCACAGAGTAGAGGCTGCTGGTGCCTCTGTCCAGTGGCGGGTGGACAGCTGGCGCATTGGGGATGCAGGCATACAAGTCACCAGGTGCTATCCTGACCTGCCCCAGTCAACAGTAACAGCACCAGTCTCACTCACCAAGCGTTCCTCATCTGTGCTGTTTTAGCCAGTCCTGACAGCGTATGCTATGTTTGTCAACGGCTGCCTCATAAGAGACATGCACTAGAAACTGGTGAATGCCAGACTGTAGCTTGCAAGGTGACAGCGGGAGAAGCTTCTGTGAATGCATTGGCTGGCAAGCATGCAAGCCGTGCATAATGACATTCAAGAGCATGATGTATGATAGCAACTACATCAGACTTTTCCCTCTTGGCTGCCTGCAATTTTGGGTTTCTGTCGGCCATAATTCCAGCACGACCGAGCAAATCCATGTCAATCAGGCATGAACATGCCACTCCAAGAGCATGTGTATGATACTTCCTGTGCTTATACTGTGATTGCTGTGCAGGTCTATTGGGGATGCAGATCTGAAGCCAGCTCTGACAGCTCAGCCTGAGGTTACTCAGCACCCACTCACAGCTGAGGATGAGTTTGTGGTGTTGGCCAGCGATGGGCTGTGGGACAAGCTGAGCAATGAAGAAGCTGTAGGGCTGGTTCACGACACAGTTAAACAGCCCATCATGGCAGCTCAAAGGTATGTTTAGAATGTTGCCACCTTGCCAGCTGCTCCCTAGGTTTTGTCACTGTGCAAAGAAAAGAAAGTCCTGTACCGATAGGGTTGAGCGCCATATGGCTTGCATATAGCTCAAGAATATCACTGTGCAACCCTCTCAAGACTCTACATATGCTACTGTCATGATCCAGGATTATGCTGGAAACATCTGTAGCTCTTGGTCTTGCCATGACATCTTCACAAGGCAGAAATGCCTCAAGTAAGTCAGCTGAGCCGATCTCTTGCCTTGCGCCCAGGCTTTGTTTGCCTTATCTTGATTTGCATGAGGACCTGCATACGTCAGACAATCTGGTCTGAGTGTTGCAAAAGGACCAGCCAAAGCACCAGATCAGCTGCACAGGTGCAACACAATCGTCGTGCACCCTGCTTTCATGATTGACCTGACAAAGCTTGCGCTGTAGTCTCACCAGTCGTGCAAGTCTGGTGCAATGTTCCTGCAGGTTGGTGACAGAGGCCCTGTCAAGGGGTTCAGCAGACAACATCACCGCCATTGTTGCATTCTTGCAACCTGTAGACACTCTAGAGAGCGTGTTCAGAGCGGGCAAACAGAAACATGCTGCCACCCCTACATTTTACAGCACCAGGTAATATCAATGTAAGTTATTGAATAAAATCAGGAATGCTGAGTTTTATATACATATACCTTCCATAGAAGCAGGTGAAAGTGTGCCTATTGAGGCAAGGGGTTGGAACATGTGCAACTGGCTGCCAGGCTAATGCCTCATAACATCCTTGTGACATGTGTGCAGTCTTGTATTTAAATCCTTGACCAAGGTTGACAGGTTGACATGTATACATGTACATGGCATGACATCTCGTGGTGTTGACTACCAGGCCTTCTTGTCACAGCCAAGTAGCTGCCAAGCCCACAGCTCAAGTCCCCATACAGACCTCAAGTTGCAAGAACAAAGTGTACATGGGTTGTGCATCAGTTGCAATCAGTACATTGCTGTTTTTCCAGACGTTTGATGTTTCCTTTGCAGACGAGAAGGTGCACAACCCAGTGCTGATGAGCTGCAGGAGACTTTGTAGAATGTCGTGCCAAATGCTCCTGCACCGTCCTGGGTAGGATGCAGAACAAGTCACACACATTCAGCCAATAGGCAGCTATGCCTTTCATATTGCTTGTCATTTACCCATTTGAAGCACATGCAGACTAGCATCAGTGTTGGAATGGTACAAAGAAAATTAGAAAACACACAGATGTGTGTTGGGGAAACCTGTAAAGATATGCCAGGCAAACAAGGCTGCTAACCCCCAGTAAGATGTATGCAAAGCTCTTGATCTGTGTGAGCAGCAACCTTCCAAACCATGACACAATCACTCGACTTTGTGTCAAACACACGTGTAGCAATGTCAGCCATACTATGACAGCAGCACCCCTGCCAGAAAGCAATCAGCCTTCCCAGGATGTATTGAGTTGGCGCTAGCTTGCACTACTGTATTGTTGCAGGCACTGACTGTGAAAAGGCATATGCTGTGCTACCGGTAGGTCTAGCCTCAAGCAGCCAGCTATGCAGTCATTCATGTTCACTTTGGAAAGCCAAGCTCATCTTCACCATTACTAGAGCCATCTACCTCATGATAGTAGTCAGCATCTTTGTCACCCAGTGACCTGCCAGTAAGAGCAGAAACTGCCTCAGGGGACAGCTGAAGCATGCGCTCAATTTCAGCACATGCAATGGAATGCTGTAATACTGCAAGCTTGATTGCATCAGGGCCCTTGGCAAACATTGCAAGCAGCTGCATCACACGGCTGTAACTCAGTCTGAACTTTGATGCTTTGGCAGCCTCGCGCAGCTTTCCCACAAAATCATGATAGTTCCCACATTCATATCTGTCTGCAGTAGCCTCCAGGGTTGATGGAGGAGCTGTTCCACTTTCTATGACGGCGTCAATCCAGTGCATGTGAGCAGTCGAGGTCATGTTTTCAAGAATGCTTCTGACAAGGGCAGCATGTAACAAAGAGTGCGTTGCCAGTATCCCTCTGTCAGCAACGTTCAGATGAGTGCCAAGACTAGTGTCCAGGGGTGCACCTGCAAGCAGCCAGAGTCATCGTGATGTCCTCACTTGTATGCTGCAAACTGAATGAAAGCAAGAGACCTGGCCATACATGGGATATCCAGCTGCAGGTGTCTGATAACATCGACGCACTTGTCACCACATAATCCAGACTGTTGAGGCAATCAGGCTGCAGAGCAGATGCGACGCCAGGCAAAGCTCACACTTAACAGGCAAGTCACCCGCAACTCCTGTTTTGGCAGTTGCACATCTCATGTGTGAAGCAGTTGTGCCTGCGCAAAGGCTGAGAGTGTGGGCGGCAGGTACCTGAACCAGTGGTGACCAGCAGGCCAGCCTCCTGTGCAATGAGCAGGCCAGCCGCATGATCCCACATGTCACCCTGGCCGCCCGTGAGCATCGCCTGAGCATCCCCTCGGCTTAGCACTCCTGTGCCCACAAGTACCAGCAGTATGTTCAGCTCTGGACTGAAACAAGTCCTGAGAGCATTAGTGGCAACAGTCAATGACCAAGAGTGTACCAATCTTATGCTTATGACACACTGAACCAGATCCAATCAGAGCAGTGGGTATGCAGTCATAGCTTGGTTGCATGTACCTGCACATGGGGTGTAAGGCCTGCAGCAGGGCATTGATAGGTATGACATCACTGACCATGGCATACCGTATTGAGCCTGGCCATCAAGCATTACACATGTTTGATGATCCCAACTAAACTTGTAGGCACGCCCTGGGCTGTGAAACTTGCTCTCGTGAGGGGTTACCAGGGAGAAAGTCTGATCGGTTGGGGTTGTACAGGCCCAGTTGAGACCATTGCGATATGCCAGCTGGTCATGAGACAAGAATGGCCTCAAAGGTAGCCTGATTGGGTAACTCTGACCTGCACATATAGTCATGTGTTTCCAAGGATTGCAGATCCTGCTGAGTGAGTGAGTGACGGGGTGAGTGAGTGAGTGAGTGAGTGAGTGAGTGAGTGAGTGAGTGAGTGAGTGAGTGAGTGAGTGAGTGAGTGAGTGCGGGAGTGAGTGAGTGAGTGGGTGGGTGGAGGAGCGGATGGGAGGATAGTGCCCATGTGAGAAGTATGCACCGCTATACCTGACATCAATCATTCCGGCACGGTGGCTCGGAGCTTGACAGAGGGGGGGGAGATGTAGCAGGGTACAATGAGTCAAGGGGCATCTAATGCCCACTGTGGGATTCTGCCCTACAACAAGGGGACTGTTTTCTAAATCATCTGAATCGATTTCTTTTGTAGAGGGGCGGGGCGGGGAAGAGGGGGGGGGCAAAAAGTGAATGAGACAAGATATTTGCTGCCTGGCAAACCCAAATAAAGTTGGCAGTAGCGGGTTACTCACCAAATAAAGCAGCTTGATAGGCTCCTTGACCCCGTTGTGCTGTAAACAGACAGCCTATGCCATCTGGAGGGCTTAGCTGCACTTGAGGATTGGTTACAGATTTTGGGATCTCGACCTTACGGTCTAAATAACTCAAGGGCTTGCCGTCATGGCCCACCGTCCTCTTTATTGCCAAAATAGGCGCTTGAGGCAGATTGGGGCATGCAAGAGCAGCCAGCACCACCTGGCATACAAACAGCAGTCACAAAATCATAATACTTACACACAGCAAACATATGCTCATTAACACTCTTTCTGGCCAAGCTGTTGTGAAGTCATGTCTCTACTGACCAAAATTCTGCTGGTCAGCAAACCATATAGTGTAAGCCTGAGGCCAGTACCATTGACAAGACCCATGATCACAAGATGTGTGGCAATCTGACAACTGGAAATATGCTTGCTGTGGCACAGTAGCATGAAAGCTGTGATGCTTGCGCCAGGCAGCAGCATGTGAGCGGCAGTTGCATGCCATGATCACCTTGCCTTGCTCCAACAGGGCCAAGGATATGCCATACTGTCGCAAACTCTCAAACCCTTCTATGCCATCAATAGGGTTGATGATCCAGTGACGGCCCTGCAGCATTCGTGGCTGGCGTCAACTCTGCATACACTGTGGCTGCTTTTGTGACAGCACTGAGCTGCTGCACAAGCCCCTTGTACAACAAACCAACCTGACATCATGATGAGCACACCTATCTGTATCTGCTGATGGGGTTAGATCCAGATGCATTTTGATCGCAAAGACAGTCACAACACACTGTCTCCAAGCCCTAGCTGCAGCTGGAGGCAATGCAAGCAGGATTTCCCTCCTTTGCCAGCATGCAAGCAGATGTGCAGGCAGCAAGACAACAGCATTCAAGCCATATCAAGGCAGCCGTAAAACAGGCCATGATAGCTGTGCAAAAGAGATAAAGCTGTCCTGGCTCGAGCGCATGAACAACATACGAGTGACAAGTTGCATTGCTGAAATGCTCTACAATGCCATCTTGTGCATTCACTGCTGGTGAGAATTGGCAAATCAGCCACCTGAGTCACTTCATCCAGTCTGTATGCTGATACCGTCTACATGCTGATACAATCGACATGCAGATACTGTCTGTATGCTGTTACAGTCTGTGTGGCAACAATGCTTACCTGCAAGAGCCAGCAAACTGAGCAGTCCTAGCTTTGCTGTGAAGGAGAGTGACAGGGCAGTATGATGCTTTCTTTTGCTTCAACTAATTGGGGACGAAGGCCAGTGATACAAGCAACCATACCAAGAGCAACAAACTGTTTTGCGCCAGCGTAATTGCTAGCCCCTATGCAAGCTCAACAGTTCTGTAACCAGATAAGCCAGGCTCATCACCCACTGTGCACACAAGGCAATGTAAAAGCACAGCTTCTGTTCTGACAAAGTACGGCAGAAGCTGTGACCACAGCTCTTGAGGGAAGGTGCAATGTCTGTCTGGAGATGTGGTTGCGACTAATTTCTTGGGCTTACCTCTGCTCCAGCCTGTGCAAGTCCGCCCCAAATCAGCTCTGCAAACTCTGCATCAGTGGCTGAGCGGTATCCTGACTCCTCAGACAACATCAGGTTCACATCCTCAAGTATGCTCTTTGCAATTGTTGCGCTCTGTGGTGCCCTGTTGCAGTACCATTTGACTCACTGGCCACAAGTTCATGCAGCATATATACAGTGCAGATGTAGCGAGAACAGCACAGACATCAGTGCATGATGCGTCAGCAGACACCTGAGCAAAGCAAAGTCCCTTGCAGCCACCACAGACAAGGTCTGCTTCGGCAGCCCTTGCTGCAGCACCAGAGCAAGAAGGGCTTGACACCCTATGCAAAGCAAGTCAACGTCAGCAGAGCTTTTCTGCTTGAAGGTCAGTCCTAGCTGCTGTTTGCCACACCTAGGACTGTTGTTGCCACAATTCTTTCAGTGTTGAAATTATGCTGTTTCAGTTCTTGTAGCTGAAACTGAGCTCTCTGCAAGTGGCCAAATATTGCATGTAAGAGTTGAGGTGACCTGGTCTAGAAACAGCATCCAGCTTGTTAAAAGCAGGACAAGAGACTTGGCAATGATCATTGGCATGACAGCAACCCTGCATTCGGCTAAAACTTACCATGCACAATTTGGACGCCAATCTAACAGCTGTCCTTGCAACACGAAGTTCGACAGTATGGGCTGGAGGGGTAGCTGAGGTCAGCATGGCGGTGTGAGGAACAGTGTCAACTTATTCGATCTAGGGAACAGTGTCAACTTATTTGATCTAGAAACTGCAGAGTCCACCGCCACAAGTCACTACACCATACAGACAAGGCTTCGCTCTATTGTTTGTCTGCCACACGTTTGAGGTTTTAGCCACACCGAGATTTTGTGTCTGGCGCGACGTATGCAGCCTTTCCACAGCCGACAAAGTTCGCCGTGTACCCGCGACAAATTTCAGCGCATGCAGGCGTTGCAGTGCATTGCCTGAGTTTCCTTTGCTGTGTGTGATCAATGTTTTGGTCGTGTGCAATTAGTCAGGCTGGGATGCATAGAGTCCCAAACTGGACTGAATTACGGCAGCTAAACTCTGTTGACACGAACAGAACGCTTTCGCTCTGCTTCATCTGTGGTCGGATCACAAACCCTCTGTGCGTCATTGTCAGTAGATTGACAGCGCATCACTGAATGGAGCATGTGAGTGATGTTCTGAGCCCTTGGGACGCCGCGTTTGCCGATCCAGAGCATGTTGATCTGTTCGAAGGTCAAACCTCGACGACGAGTGTACCGCCATACTCGACGCAGAACTGGACATTCACCGATGGCTTTTCTACTTCTCTGTGCACCTGTTTTGGCTCTGCGGATGAATGGGATCAGTCGGGCGACCAACAGCTGATTCCCAACATACCTAAACAGCAAAGTCAAGTATGTAGCGAGCGGCACAGCCCTGCCAAGCTTGCAAAGCGTTGAGCCCAAAGCGTGTGTTTCGAGGATGCACATTGGCTTATGTGAGGAGTGTCTAAATGTAGGGCCCCATAAGGCAGGAAGAGACTTCGGTGTCACCAAGCTTGCAAGAGCGTAAAGCAAGCGGTGCCTCCCAGCGAAGACTGGCAACCGCACGGGAGGCGCAAAAACGCTTCCGCCTTCGCCAGAAGGCAAGCCGGCTCCGTCTTTTATCACCCCTGCTGATCAGTATACCTTCACGCTTGAGCTTAGATCTCCCTCGCTGAGTCTCGGCTGATCTGCAGGCACGCTCCCTCTCCATTGAGGCTCAGCTCGCCGATACAACAGCAGAGCTGCATGAGAGCAAAGCTCGTCAGCAGCAGCTGACCAACCGAAATGCACTGCTGGAAAAGCTTGCTGCGCTGAACACCAAAGAGGAAGAAAGCAACAGCACCTCTGACTTGGCTGCGGTAAAATTTGCTGCAGCCTCAAGTCTGTCTGGCCCAGTAATTGTGCACCTGATTCATACATGCAGTTCGATCTTGGTCCACAGCTGCAACCACTAGCGTAGGCATGTATCAATGGTGTTAAGCTGAGCTATGACTGATCCTGCAGGACACAGCCTATGAGCGGCTCTTCATGGCCTGTGACACAAGGGCCTCTGACAAGGGACCTGCTGTTGCTGTCTCAGTGTGGGGTGAACAGTACACCATGGGAGTACATGAAGTCAGTCAACTGTCCCTCAAAGAATTCTCCACACTCTGGACTGATTATGTCCGGAAGCTGGCTAAGTATCTTCTAGAGGTGATAATAAACCAGTTACTCATCCTGTCTGAGATGCGGGCATGTCCACCCGGACGCTGCAACTCCACAACTCAATGGCCTCACTCCTGATACACCAGCCAAGATGTTACATGTGTGATGCAGCTGTCTGACTCCAAGGATTGCCCAGTCAATGCTCAGATGCAACAGTTGACTGTGGAGGCTGCTGCATTGGTGTTCTGTTTGAAGCTGTACAATCCAGAGACTCAAAACGCCTTTGTGAACGGCAAGATGGATGAAGGACGTGCTGCAAGTGAGGGACCAGGACCAGACATGTACTCAATGCTGCTAGTGAGTACTTCATAATACTGAATGGAGCACTTGTGTCTGTCCTGCATTGTCCAATCATTCCCAACACAGCCTGGCTCCATCCTGTTGCATTGAGATACAACTTGCCAGCAAAACATGATGCTGCCCTCTGATCTGGCAGTCTGGTGTTGGTCTGCAGGTGGCGCACAGTGTTGTCTTGCCTGTGCTTTGCGTTTTGAGATGTGACAAGTTTGTTGTTTGTGCTGATCTGCAAGCATTTTGAACAATGCACCCATTGAAGCACATTCGTTGCTACTGTTGTGCAGAGAACTCTTGAGTTGTCACAAGAGCAAGTCAAGGACCTGCTTCAGTTGTGGAGGCTGTACTTAGCCAAGCGAGCCCAGCTCATGAACAGCAGAGAGCAGCTGATGGAGCAGATGAGGAATACAGGCAATGGGCTGCATCCAGGAAATGTCATGACCAGGATGTCCCGCCTGGCAACAAAACTCAAAATGAATGCAGCAGAAGACTACAGGGTGTACAACAGGACTGTCTGTGCCCTTCTGCGTGGGGTAAGCATCCTTGCCAGCTTGACAGACCTGGCTGCACTCTTTGTCCTCAATGCATACCAAGTGCCCGATCAGATGAATCACAGCAACATGTTGACTGCACATCGCCACATGTGCCAATGACATGGTTTGCACATCCTGCATGTTAAAACTAGCCAATACAGTGCTCTGATGTTACTTAGACCTTTTTGGAGCAGCGATGCATGGCAGTGCTCATGACAGCCTTCAATGTGTGATGATGCATGCCATTTGTTGCAGGTTTTCACTACAAAACAGCATGCAATTGTCATTGTGTATGGCTACCCTTACATCTTTTCCTCAGAAGCTTTTCTGAAACACCTTGCAGCAGTGAATGGTGAGCCCACAGCAGACATGGAACAGCCACCAGGACAAGCCTTTCCCAACCCCATAGACTGGTCTGACTTTGATGACTATGTTGAGCTGGTGGCTTCTAACATCATGCACAACTATGTCCCACTCAATCCTAAAATGCGACTTGCAACCTCAATCAAGCATCCAATGACAGTCAATCTTTCAATGACTGGACCTGCGGCAGAGTCAGCTGGCCATGAAGCTGCTATGCTACTGTACTAGCCTTGGTATGCTGCCTCACATACACTAACAAGATACACCACTTATTGCAGCATCACATTGTGTGCACTGATAGGTTTCATGTAGGCATGATGACATGCAGAACCAGGGCAAGCACCAGTACCTATTCTGCACGTTGCATATCGAAGTGTTCAATGCTCTCTCTTGCAGTAACAGCTTGTCTGGGGTGCATGCCACAAAGTTTTCACAGGCTCAGCTTTTGAGTCAGTACGCGTGATGTCCCGGTATATGTATTGTATGAGTAAATACGCAATAGTGCCCAAAGCAATCCAGGCTGGAAGCTTTCTCTAGGCATTTGTGCTTTCCACATTCACCATTTATTTCTAGGGTTTTGACTTTGCTTATGTCCTGTTGCAGGAAATGCTCTTCTATGATTTCATGTGTGCTATTACCCATTAAATAATAAAGGAGCATTTCCCTTCACTGAGCATGACCTGCATAAGCTTTATAAATCAAGAGGTTCAAAAAATTCTGTGCCATGTATACATGCCCCTGACTGAACCTATGCTTTTCAGTTGAAAGACAATGTCTTGCAAGACATCTCAATTTGGGGCACTTGCTGTGGTATTCACATCTGGCTGTATAGCTTTTTGTTTAGGCAGAGTTGCATGTTGGGGTATTCTGCTGCCAGCTGACATGTACTGCTGCCAAAATTTGATAGAGCATTCCAAACGGCTGCATGACGTGTTGTTGGAAAAGGGGCTTGATGTCAGAATATTGGTATTGTAATTGCTTACTGTGTTTATGCAAAGAGTTTGTTCATTGGAATAACCATTGCAGCCGGCAGCGTTCCGGCCCAACGGGTTTTGTCCGGACTCCCCCAGTCCATTAGAAAGGGGGGTGCTGCCAGCGCATTTAATTGTTAATACCAAAAGCAAAATAGAGGTGCAATGTGCAACGTTCCGGCCCAACGGGTTTTGTCCGGACTCCCCAAGTCCATTAGAAAGGGGTGTGCTGCACATCACACCTTTGCGTGAGTGATAAGCTAACTTTGTCAAAATTGCAATACATAGTGTTTCGTTGACTGCTCTGATGGTCAGAGTAGAGTATGGGTTGCGCCCCTGGCCCTTAGCCCCAGCCCTAAGTGCGACTTTAGGTGTGCAACTTGCATGCAACTTGAGCACACCTGCGCATGCTGCTGGCATCATAAGCACGCCTTGACCCTATCCTGTATGTCGTCAGTGCCTGCTGTCGGCCCTGATCAGTTCCTTGATGCAAGCATCGCAAGAGGTGATCAGCAGCGTGATCCAGACTATCGTCACTGCACAGCAGCCCACTGCATCGCAGGATCAGCGGAGGAAGGCTGTCGAGCTATCTGAACAGGTGGGCGTCTAGCTTGTGTCTCTGCAGCGCGCAGCTGTATCACGCAGTCCTTAGTATTGCCTATCTAAGCAATACTGTAGATGGTGTTGCCATAAACGGCACTCGCAAATGTCAGCATCGCGCATGTGACATGTTTAGCTTACGCCTGTTTGCTGACGCCTCCGTGCTGTCGCAGTTGAAGCGGGGAGAGGCCCACAGTTCTGTACAAGTCGCCCTTCAATTAGTCCAAAGCAGCCACCAAGTAGAAGTTCAGCACTTTGGTTACACTGTACTCCAGCATGTGGTGAGGCCTCCTCCGTGATTCTGAGTCCCCCAAATGCACTGTTCCTACCATTGAGCTGATGCATACTTGTCAATGTCTGCCAAGATTGGTGTGAGTACTGCAGGTTGGTGTACGGTGGGATGAGTTCACAGCAGAGGAGCATACGCAGCTGGCTGCCACAGTTTTTTCTTTACTCAGACAAGGTGTGCAAACGCCAATGCAAGCCTACAGACAGCAGCTCACAACAGAGCATGTTGCATGCAACATGGCATCGCTTCTAACTAATCTCAAGCAAAGTGTGTTGAGGTTGTATGCATGATGCAATGCAGTTGGTGGGACCACCTCAAGCTTTGCAGTCCGCAGCAAAGCAGCAGTGCTGCTGGCACTGGTGACAAAACGCCAAGGTGGTCAGCTGTTGCAAGCTCTGCTACCTGAGCTGCTGCGCCTGGCTTCTGAGGGACCCACACAGGCTGACATGGTACACTCTCTGTTCTGTATTGCATGCAAGATGACAGTGATCTTGTACAATCAGGCAAGTAGTACTGCAAGATGCGATCAGCAGCAGCAGCAGCAGGAGTAGGCTTGCCTATCAGCAGCAATGATGGCGGCGGCAGCAGCAGCAGCAGCAGCAGCAACACAGACAGTGCTTTGGCGCCAACCTTTGTTGACGGCCTGTTGTTGCTTACAAGGACATTGTAGCTAGTGATGCTAGCAAAAGACATTCTGCATGTCCACAGCAGCATGCACTGCAGTCATTGGGCATAGACAGCACTACATTTTGCACTGGTGGAGCTGGTGGTGCCGCTAGGTTCTTATTCTGCGCACAACACTATGACCCTGTTTTTGGGCAACGAAGACACTTGCTGACTGCCAGACACCAGCATGATTATATGGCCTTGACCATGCGGCAAAACAACAACAATTCTTGGACTGTGTATAGGTGTGCATAGTGTTACGTATGATGGCAGAGGAGGTGACACAGTACAGAGATGACATGGAAGCTGACAACAAGCGTCATTTACTGTCTGCACTTACAGCATGTGTGCCTCAAGTGCTGCCGTTTTTGGAAACAAGCATGGAGGGGCATTTTGGACAAGCCTTGGCTGCTAGTCAGCAGGGACAGCATCAGCTTTCACAGCTGCATGCTGCTGTTGTCACATCCGCTTTAGGTGAGATACCAGATGTCATCATTCAGCATACTGCATTGCAGGCCATGCCATTGTTGCCAACTCATTTGGCTTGCAACTGGTAACTAGCTGCTTTCCTTTTGCACACCAACTTGGTTGTTACTGTCATATTTGCTGCCCAGTTGCACAATGCCTTGCGCCACGCTGCATGAAACTGCTACCTTGCAAGTAGATGGCTTGTGGCATCAGCTTCATCCATAGAGTGTGTATGCATTCAAGCTAGCAAGGCTTTCTTTTGGGTGGCTGCGGCGGTGACTGAGCTAGAACAATGCGCAGGCACCAGCCTGACATATGCTGAGTGGGCCCCGCTGGCTCCCTTGACCGACAGTGGCCTCATCAGAGCATGTACCTACTTCCTCAACACTCAAGACTTCCGCATGCTCGCTTGTGACACTCTCAAGCAAATTTCCCACCGCCGCCAGGACAAGGTGACTTGCACATGCCTATTTATATCCCAGCTGGTCTGTGCCTGCTTTGGTCATCTTGCAGCAGCAGTAGCTGGCTGCATGCCATTCAGCTCAGCTGCATAGCTGCCATCTTGTTGACTGCTGATCCCGTTATGACATTATACCTGCTTCTTCATGCAGTCCTGCACATTTGGTGCAATACCAGTATGAGCTGTGCATAGACCAGATCAGCTTGCACGTGAAGTATCATCATGTGTACTGAGGCAACACACGGCTGCTTAACTAGTTCATATTTCCACACTGCACCACACAGGAGACTTTGGAGACATACAACTCAGCCATGGCAGCCACTGGTGAGGCCCTGGTTCAAGCTGCCTCAGCCTTGCTCACTCAGCAAGCTCAGGAGCAGCTCAGCTTTGAGGGTGACTCAGATGAGTTTGGGCAACGGCTGTGCGAGAC
>JAABUP010001092.1_pt1 | contig 57583 bp, 60 predicted proteins | sample 5559201 | NCBI WGS metagenome assembly JAABUP01 (sample SAMN10711887, study PRJNA513373) | rock metagenome | isolation source: Antarctica rocks | place: Antarctica | reverse complement strand
TGCAAGACCAGGATGACAAGCAGCTCATCCTGGTCTTGCCCAACCCATCCAACTCAGCATCCAGCTGACAAGGGCTTGTTGGCTGCACTGACATCAACAAACCCTTGCGGCCTCTGGGTTGTAACACTGAATGATCATTTCATGACCTGATTTCATGAAATGTAAGTTACTATACAAAATACTATACAGAATATGATATGTAGAGTAAAATCTGCAACAGCCTTGACTTGTACATGGCACATACAGCCAGACACTCTTTGGAAGCTTTGCAAGAAATGCTTGAAGATTGTGGCTAGCAGATGTATGAGGATATGCGGGAGGCCGGAAACAGGGCTGTCTCCGGCAAATCTGACACCCCTATACTTCTATCATATACAAATTTGTCAGACTGACAGCAAGATCCACACACCACATTGACTTGTTGAATCACCGTCAGATATTGGATAGAGCCACGAGCAGGCCCCCAACTATCTCATGGACTCTGTTGGGCAAAGTTCCGAGCTGCTGCCTTAGGAGGCTCCTGTCATGATCGCTGAAAAGTGTAAAGTTTTACTTTTACTTTACTTCCCTGTTGGATAAATCTCCTGGAGTGGACCAGTGCACCATCTCCATGGTGGGTCCATCAGGCTGATGTGTTTCAGATCCAATAACAGTACCATGTAACAGTACCATTACAGCTCAAGCACTGTATGGGTTTTGGCATTAGCAGCTTGTTTTGTTTGGACAGTGTCAAACAAACAACCGCAATTGTGCTTACCAGCAAGTGGAGAGCGCCACATCTTTTGCTTCTTTCAATGTCCAGGCATGCATGCTCTGAGTTACTGCCATTATGTGCCTCCATGCTGGACTCCCTTTGGTGGTGGTGAAGGCTCAGCTTGTCCACTTCTGCCATGGCTTCATGTTGAGCAGCTCACCCCTGCAACAGAAGGTCTGGGCTCAGACTGTGATTTGTGAGCCAAAATGCATGTCAAACAAGGGTTCACACCCGTAAAACCCTAAACCCTTGATAAGTTTGCATGCAGTGTTGCTACATTGCAGAGCACCAGGTACACTACTCCAGACCCACAGCTGTGCATAGCTTTGATTCTGCAGGCATTCGTTTGCATTACAACACCATTGGCCACTGCCACGCCTGGTAAACTGCTGTTTTGCCACTTTCATTGTGCATGCATTCTTCAAGTCTCAAGAACAAATACAACGTTAAACAGAGCCCACACAAGCTTGGGAACTCTTTCACAGTCTCACCGTGCTTTAATTTGGCAGCTTTGTCCACTTGTTGCATATGGCAGTGTGGGTTTGTTCATGTACTGCATAGCCCTTGATCAGACCCGCAAACTACAGTGTCAGCTTTTGCCTGCAAAAATGCACTACACTTTGTCATGAACTCATTAGACCCACTACGAACCAAGACCCTGACAGCACCCATTATGTGGAAACACATTAGGTGATATGCCCTCGGTGGGTGCAGCTGCATCAAAAGCTACCAGTCATTGATTTCTGCGTCTGGGCAATATTCGTCGCATATGCAGCATATCAAACAGTTGCTGAGGACTTGCTTGCATAAGCCTACCTGAGGGTGAGGGGTCAACAAAAGGGCTAGATGATGCTCCACTGCAAGTTCCTGCAAGACCGGTGCAACATCTGCCCTGCAATTTTAGGTAACCTGAAACTTGCAAGGCCTTTGGTCATATGTTTTGAAAGACAGACCACAATGCTGCAAACCTAGGAGCTACAAGTAGGACATGGTGCAGCATGTTGTCGCACTTCAAGAAACCCTTAGTTGATTAGCAGCACAATCTGCCTTTTGCAAGGCTTACCTGGAGGTGGGTGCAGCAGTTCAGCTTGCTTGCAGCTCAAGACCCACGATCTGTCTAAAAGGCATTCTGCAAATGTACCCCGACATCTTAGCACAGCTGACAAGCATTGAATTGAAGCCGTTGAGAGTATTTGCTTGGCAAGATCAACTTGCCTGTGCTATGGATTGGACTTTTAAGATCACATGCAAGACCAGCTGCCTGTCAAGCTATACACCCAGGGACCAGAAAAAGCATGTTGCCACGTGGAGTGCTCTGCAAAGATACTCACTATGTACCTGTGATGGCCAAGCTCGTCTACTGAGGAAGGTAAGATCTAGAGCTAGCCATGCCTACCTTCCAATTTCATGCTCAACCTCAGCTGGAAGCTGCGCAATTGTACGCTGTCCAGTACAATCTTCAGAGCAACAGAAACAGCAGGAGCTGAAGACGACATTGGCTTGACAAAGCAGGAAGGCAGCTGGGAGGCTTTCTTAACGCTTGACCTAACCTGTTGAAGTAAGCGGGATCGACCAGGTTGCAGTCGGGAATGTGCCGCCGAACGAAGACTCGCTTTGCCATCTATTGAGTTCTTGTGTGGAAGGACGACTCAAAACTGATCAGTTCATTGCACCGCTGCAGTCCGAAGAGAAGCATCCGAAGGGACTCGCGTGATCAGTGATTTTCTTGTGTGCAAAGCTATGCTGTGGCAGTCAACGCAAGCCGTTTATTGTGAGTTTCTGTCGATGTGCATCCGATGTCAAGCGCCGGTCAATTCGCGAAACAAGCCGCGAACGTTTATGACGAAGCGTCCGACGGAGCATTCGTTGAGCGTAGCGTAATAGCTGGGGAACTTATAAAGTTTTATTTCAGAGGATGCATTTTTTGGTCCAAAATTGGTGCAATTGCTGCGCAGCTGTTTTCATTTTATGCCTTAATGCCACAACACTCCAGTGATGTCTTCCAAGGTCAGGCAAATTGTTATATTCTGGTGCTTACAAAGTCTAAGTTGTTGTCACATTACTGTTGTCCAATTACCGGCACCAGGCAACAGTTGTGTTACAGTTGTGCAAGGCACTTCTGATATCAAATTAAAAGTGCCAGTAGCAGGCCACGTCAAAATCGTAAGGCAGTACACTCAATGCAGGCCTTGCATAATCGTGAAGACAACGTAGCCTTGTCTGTTTCTGTAACCTTACTGAATCAGGCCAGCAAGACTACTGCACCAGCAGCTGCATTGAGCTGCACCATGATTAGTTCGCCAACTAACATCCATCCAATGAGGTCCCGTGATCTGTTGCAGCTTTGAGTCATTCCTCTGTGTAGCTGCTGTCAGTGTATAACACATACACACTGAACAAACTTGCACGTGAAACACATGACTCAGCAAGACATGGACGTACACTGTCACAGCTACCACTGTATGGTGGTACCCAAAAAACTGAAGAAACAAGTACTTACGCCAGAAGCAAAACTGTGATGCACTAACTGCTCTTTGATGTTCCCTCCTCCTGCTCGACATCAGCCAATGCTTTCTGGGCAAGCTTGCCAATGTAGCCGACAGCCAAGACTGTAATACCCAGCCCAAGAGCCACTTGCCAACCCTTCACCCCCCCGACATCACCGTCTCCATCTATCAAGGCGCGGCCATAGTTGCCAGCATACACGTAAGCCATGGTACCAGGCAACATGCCAAGCCAGCTGCCAGCCACATATGAAGGTAGATCCACACTGCAGGTTCCAGCAGAGGCAGTCATAAGGTGTGCAAGTTGAGGTGACTGATAGACAGGCTAAACAACCAATAGATAAAACAATCATGTGCCTGTGCAGCTGCGATCCGCGCAAGACAGGTGAAGATAGTTGCAGCCAACAAGAAATCAAAGCCTTTCCACACTGCAGAGCTGTACAGTATGCTTACATTGGAGCACAAACGCACAGACAAAGTGAGCAATGCAACAGCGTGTAAGGATCTATGCAGGAGAGATGGCAACTGAGCTCTGTGAAAGACCATGTTCAGGTGCATGGCACATAATCTCAAGCACAGATATGCCACACAGTGCTTGCTTGCTGGTATTGCAATGTAGGCGGCAAAGTCAATCCAATGAGGCAGACCTGGTGATGCCATAGAAGTAGTTTGACAGCGCCAAAGGCAGCAGGGGACTCAGTCTCAGCAAAGTCACGACCTTGAAGCTTTCCTTGCCTATTGCTCTGTCGATTGCTTTGTACTTTGGATTGTCTTGCGCCAGCTGCAAAACCTGTGAGAACACCACACAACTTTAGGCAAGACAGGCAACATGGTTTGATTGTCCAACACAGCTAGTGCATGCTTGACACAGAACGAATTGTGTACATGCATGATACTCAACATTGTATAGGATGCAGTGAGCTGTGAATGATGGTCTGCAACTAAGACGTGACAAAGTATTCCAAAATTGCTAGTGCATGCTTGACACACAACAAAATGTTTACACGCATGACACTCAGTCCTGCAAAGGATGAGATGAGCTGTGAATGATGGTCTGCAACTGAACAATATGAATCCACCAGTGTCACTCAGCACATGCAGAATGGGGCTCGACAACGTTAGTGTCAAAGCATGCCAGGATATGTACAGGTTGTTACAATTTGTCAAGTTTGCAGCCGAGCTGTCCACGGCAGAAGTTTACCTTGTCTCTTGCTGCATATCTGGCAATCAGAAAGGCAATTGTTGCTGCTGCTGTGGCTGCTCCTGACACAAGAATAGTGCCGGGGACAATGCCAAACAATACTCCAGCTGTCATGGTCAGAGGTATGGCTGGAAGCGCCACGATTTCCAGCAATGTATACAACACTCCATATGCTACATAGCCCCAAGGCCCCCATTCATCAACCCTCTCAATGAAATAGTCCAGGAAATGCCGTATCTTTCCCTTGAATAGATAGCCTAGTCCCAGAACAAGTGCCAGGCCCCCAACAAAGGCTATAATCCCAAGTGTTTGACCACTGAGACCACCCTGCTTTGCCTCTGTGTTGTCTGAGGCAGGCCTGCGTGTTATTACATCATGCTGACAAACAGGATTCAGAAAGACATCGAAAGCTGACATAGCTGCTGCAAACTAACGGCAGCATACACAACCTGTGGTCAGCCTCTTTGGTGCCTGGTCGTTGGACTGCATGTGAGATATGCAGTCGCTTGGATCTGGACGCAACTAAGCTTGAGCTTTGTCTGCGCAAGTCTGCTTGAGTTTGTCGTGAGCTGAGAGAGTTGCGTCTCCGCAGGTGTGAAGGCTGAGCACTCTGCATGCAATATTCACGTCAGTGTACGGAACTTACCCACGCAGGTCACATGAGAAGAAGCAATGAAGGAAGTACAAGCTTACACTGCATGTCTGGTATTGCTGTTGTACAGAAAACGGCGCGCTTTGGTGCTGACAGGTGTTCGCAAGCAAAGCTTGCATGGCACAGTAATTTCCGCTGTTCTTCACAGGCTAGCAGTGGTACCACAACGCAGCGCCCGTATTGCTGTTGCGACTGCTGCTGTGACTTCACAGTGCGCTACCAGAAGACAGTCGGAGTATGCTGAGTCGATGTTAACAATGCCAGATTTTGGTATCTTCACGCTGGTCCCCACAGCACGAAAGAAGTAGAAGTTTGATCAAGCGGAATTGTGAGGCCCTTGGCTGGTTCTATTCCAGTGTGTAGAAGCTAAAACGGGCATGCCAAAACTCCCGCAGTGCACGGTCTCAAAACGCCTACGGGATCGTGGTGCCGAGCATGCATTGTGCAGCTACTTGTTGCCATCACTGTCCAGGTAGGCTGATTTTGCCCCATTCAGTTACACACTTGTGCATGCGCATATATGCATTTCATGCCATACCATATATGCATATCATACCATACCATATATGCATAACATACCATACCATATAAGCATATCATACCATAATATGCGCATATCATACCATATAATGATTGCCTGTGCACATGTGCAAATTTACAATCAGGCTGTTTGCAACTACATGGCCGTTAAGCAAAAACACAACATGGCCCTCAGGCACATGTGAGGGAAGTCATCATGATCAAAAGGAGCAACTGCAGGCACACATGTTCTTTTCCAAGCTGTCAGTCACCAACAGCGTGATTTCCTCAAAGGCGTTGGTTTGTCTGAGAATTCGCTGACAGAAGCAAAACGTTGAGCATGTCAAGGTATCATAAGAGCTGGGGGTTCCAATCTACAACAGTACCAGTGCACCACAGAAGTAGAGGGACAAAAGGCCACACAGAAGACCAATAAACGGCTAGAAGTCTAGCCTCCCTCAAGATCAGCGTGGGCTGCCAAGTGCTGACTGGAGCAGGCCATAAACTAGGCTAGGCTAAGCCAAAGAATAAGCGCAAAATAGCTTGCCAGCACAACCACACTTCTCAAACTTATGATCACAATCAGGCTAGCCTACTTCCAGCTGTCCAAGACCGCTTCAACCCTTCATTGGTCTTTGTCCAGCATCAACTAATTTCAGTCAGGGACAGTAATGGCTGCACAATACCAACAGTGGGATGCAAACTTGACTACTGCCACAGACAGCACCATCTGACGTGATATTGCCTATTGTCTAGCATTGTAAAACAGCTACAACACAAGGTTGTGACTTTGCAAATGTTGTCTAGCATTGTACATCATAATTGATGTCTGCTTGAGGCTCCAGCAAAAGAAGGATATGACAGGGACCGCCAGCTGCAGGGCCCACAACGGGACCCTACAAGCACTCGCGCTTAAAGCATCACACATCATGAAATGAATGAAATGCCTAGCATGCAATAGTCGGGGGAAGACAATATTTGCTGAAGACTCGGACCCAAAACCAGAAACACTTTAGCAACTGAAGGCACTTTGAGCTGTTTCGACTGTTTGACTGTCACAACTGTCTTGAATCCTCCGTCTTCGCAGGCATGTGCACCAGTGCTAGTCGTTTGTCAGGGCTAGCCTGGTAATCAGGTAACGCCACCCCCACCCCCATCGTCACTTCCGCCACCACCGCCGTGATGATGCCCACCAAAGCCGCCCCCTCCACCACCTCCTGCTCCCCAGAACGCACCACCACCAAATATGGGCACCCCTGGGCTGGTCCACCCCTCAAAGCAACCTTGCTTAACATCCTCCTTGTTGACTCCGCAACTCCTGACGCCACACGGAGCTGCCAGACACTGGCCCATAGCCAGGCTCTGTCTGCCCTACTCTTTAGGCAGACATCAGCCGGAAGCACTCTGCAAGCCAGATTTAAACATAGCGTCAGCTATGCATGCATGCCTATTTAGGCAGCAGGGCTCAGCCAAAACCTACCTGCCGACAGCTAGACATGCAGTTGTGGTAGTCAACGCAACGCTTGTTGTGATCGCGACAGCCAGATTTTGCTGTGAACGCTGCCCACGGTCCGTTCCGTACGCAGGCTGCTAAGCCAGTAAACATCGCGCTCACCAGTCTGTGGACAACTGTATCTTGGACAGACTTCGCGCACTTCAGCGCCTCGCGCGGCAGCTTGTCAACGCTTATAATACTGTAAACGGTGCAGTCGTGCAGCTGGATGTTGACGGCCTCGACCGCGCATGCGGCACACTGTGTTCTGACCACGAACAGACCTCGCATAGCCCTTGCATTGCAACATTGGCAGTGTCATAGGCATTTTGCTCCCCTTTGTCCACGGCTAGCGGGTCAGCGACAACATCAGACAGTCCAAGTCCATGCTGCACGCTCTCAAACAGCACAGCTGCCACCTGACCCACTAGCAGAGGTTAAAGACTTGCCAGACTATGACTCAACAGATGAAGGTGTGACAGACATAGAGGCTGTGTCCACACCAGCCCCTCCAGAGCAAGGCAAGTAGGCATTCGAAAGTCTCTTGCTACAGGCATAATGCATCAAGTCTGAACCGCTTCAAATGCTGTGCACTCAAACCATTCACACATATGTCCCTCGTGTTGCATCCAGCACTGTTGTTGTGCTGCTTTTGCCATGCTGCTACAATCAGTGGCCTAGTTCTGCACACCATCAGTCAGTCATGTGTGCTGTAAGCATGCATTCCTGCAGCAGATGCACACCATCAGTCAGCAATGTGTGCTGTAAGCATGCATTTCTGCAGCAGATGATGCATGCAAGTAGTTAGCTTGCTCAGGGTCAGCTGTTTTGTGTGCAGAACTGGGTTTGGTCCCGAGCAAGGAGGGGTATCATGCAATCAAGCTAGAAGGCTGTGAGTTCCTGCTGGCTACCACAGCAGACGGCAAATTAGATCTGTCAGATGTGTTTGTTCAGGTCAGTAGCCTCCTATACTAAAAGTGTAGACAGCGACCAAGGAGGGCAATGGTGTGCATTCATCTGTAGTAACATCTCAGATCAATATGTGAGCATGGCTGCATGATAGCGGCAGAATGCAAGCATCAAGACATGTGTTCTACTTGGTTTGTATCTTTGCTGTCAATTTCTTCGGTTCTTTCAGTTTGTAAGGTGACACATCCCTCACAGCCGCAAAGCCCGAGATGACTAATCGCATACACAAGCAGAACAGCCTGTCTGGGCCATGCAATTGCTGCATATGAGACCGGTGCAATTTTGCAGGATGATGAATCAGGAATCTATGCGCAGCCTGATGTCTCGGGCGGCACCATCCCCGAGTCTCCTCAGCTTTACTCAGAAATTGAGTGGCGGGAAGAATTTCTTGGAGATGTGGTATATGACAAGCCACCCATGATCCTGGTAGGTTAGCATGCTGCCCTTTCCACACAGCTTATGCTACACAGCATATTTGCCAGTTCTTACCCCAAATTGGGGCTTTACCTTGGTTTTTTGCATATCATGTCTGATGCTTTGGCAGCATACCATTCACCAACATGCTACTCCATCAGCTGATATCCTGTTGCCCTTTGATGCCAGTGTAGATTCCTAGTGTAAGGATTAGCCTTCAAGTCAAGCATCTCTCCATTTAGGCTCGGGCTTGTCTGCATGCAAGCATTATGAGCCAGCGTGACAGCCTGCATGTTACCAATCATGGCTGTGACAACTGCATATATGCATCTACTCAGGACTGTAGCTACCAGAATCTAGGAATAGACATCAGTTGATCAAATGAGTGCGTGAATGCATGAGGTGGATGAGGGAGGAGGGCTATGAGTGAATTGGTTTGTGATGTAGACTGTGAATTAGTTCATCAAAGAATGAATGAATGACCTGCATGCAGGTCAAGATGGTGTATTTGATACACGTGACTCAGCATGAACCCAGGCGGCTAGACTTGACCAATGTGTGGGTACTGCATGCTGCCAGCAGGAGCATCTACAAGGCTGCTGTGGACATGAGAACAGAGACTCAGGATCCTGCAGAGATGGTCTTGCGCATCAGGTGGGACTGTGATACCCTTTTCCAACACTGTCTTGAGCCCTTGCACTGCGCATTACCTTGCTACCCACTGCCCTCTGCAGTGACACCTTGCTCCGTGTACTGCTGTTTGCATGTTCTATACTTGTTTGACAACCAAATGTTGTCAAATCCCTGGCTTTGCAAATGCGCTGCTTTATGCTGAGGCACAAAGTCGGTATCACAGCAGCTGGTTTTCCTGTCGTTGTAATGGCCTTTTGATTCAAAACACAGTGAGTATGGGGGCATGTGACCCCTTGTGCAAGGCCACAGCTATAGCGCCTGAGTGTGACAGCAAAGTCAGAGTCAGCAAATGCTGTTCGTGCCATAACAGCAAAAGACTGCATTTTGACGCTGGCTCATCGTCTACTTGTGGTACCTATGTTGACCTACCGTGCAAAAGCCCTCCTTGACAATCTGGCATGCTGCTTCTTCCATCATGGGCTTGCATTTTGGCGCTGCACTGCAGTGCAGCTGCGCTGTGATACAATGCAGAAAGTGTATCGCATCCCTGGTTGCTTGATGACCAATTCAGGCAGAGTTTATGGCACGGCTGTGACATGACGATGACGCAGGAGGCGTTGCATCTTGCCAGGGCTATTGTAGTGGTCATGTCTAGGTCGAGCATTGTGTGTGAATTTGAGGCACAGCCTGCTCCAGTGCGTACACCTCACCCCTTTGTACCTGGCATCTGCATGATCTTCCCAAGTAAGACTGGTCTCCAAGCCTGTCTGAGTTCAGGTTCACCTCAGAACTGGGCAATTGTCTGGAAATGCGATGCCTCTGTATCCGCAAAGCCTATCGACTGCAACACTCTCCTTAGCTGGCTGCAGGTAGAAGAGACCTCGTTGCTTTATCAAGACAATGTGATGTAAACATTCAATACACACTCAGGTAATTATACATTGCTCTGCAGGCGAGACGGCAGTTTGCTGGTGGATCATGCACAGATCATGCCAACACCTGACGAGCTGATACTGCAAGAGGAGTTTGGGCACAGGGAAGAACGGCAGGAGGACATTGCAGATCCTGATGATGACATTGATGACCCAATAGACGCCATAGAGGATGATTTTGATGAGCCTGATGTGCCAGCAGTGGACCTGGCATGAGTGATGCACAGTCTTAGAGCTGGTGTTGACACTGTCATGTTGGGGATCCTGTTGCAGCATGAGCACTGTGTGCTCAAACTGCGTCGTTATGCCTTGTCATAGGACATGCAAAGGCAGAGGATCATAGCTAACATGCCACTGTCAATATTGTCTTTTTTGCAAGTCTGGTATGTTACAGATTTCAAATTGTTGGGGTGGTCCTGCGCAGCTCTGCTTGCAGCATTTTGTTCATTCGTGTGAGGTGAGCATCACAGGGAATGTGGTAAATATTTTTGACGACTGCAATGAGACAGATTTGACATAAGCAGTGTCATCTACTTTTGGGGACGTCTCACTCGATGAGCCTGCTATAGAAGCCACAATGTGCTCAGCAACTCCACAGAAGTTCAACCCTAGCTTTAGGGTGATCTGCAGCCACATGTTTGTTGCGGCGAGTGATGTTGGCAAGCTAGGCCTTGCTCCAGTGTCATGGATCTGTGTGTTTGTAAACAGCAAGGCACATACATAAATGCTAACATGCCATGTTCATGATGACTATCACTGGATACCTATACACCCTGCAGTTACAGTTGATTAGACATTGAACACTGCTGGACATGCAGCATACTGCTCCATTCAATTATGACAAACAATCCTTCAAGTCATGCATGCATGACAAACAAAAGGCCCTCTACAGCAACAAATTTACAGCAATATCCAAGCTGTGGCCATTGTGCAAATTGCCCGTGAACAACTGGAAGGCAGTCATCAAAAGACTGGCAATTGCAAGGGCAGTAACAGTGTTAAGCACTGAGATGCTAATCAGACCAAAGTTTGATTATAAAACTATGAGTCGAGCTTCAAGTGGAATTCATGCGTGTTGTTGCCAGGCCCTGTCTAACTTTGAGTCAATCGCAATCAATGCTCACATGGCTAGCTAGTAGATCTGTCTGCAGTCTGGTCCTGCTATCACAGAAAGCTTAACATTTGGCCGCTCTACACCCATCTTGTACATGAAAACACCAAAGTTGAGGATTTTGGAAGTGTCATCAGTAGCAGGCTCCCATTCGTCAAATGTCAATGACTGTAAATTCTTGACGCTGAGAAGGTCAAACATATTGCCCCAAAAGTCAATCGTCCCACTGAAAGTCACGCACTGCAAAGCACGCATTAGCTGCCACTGGACATCTACGCAACAGTCGCTGCCATGCAATGACAATGTGGACAGGCTGCTCAAATGAGTCAAAGGCTGGCCTATGGTCATACCCACATTTGTGAAGCACAGGAGCAAGGTCTGTAACACAGTCAGCTGATACAGCCACTGCATATTTAGATCAACATGATTTCTTGGGAAAATTGTGAATGAGAGCTCTATGAGGTTCGCCAGGTTGCACAATACAGCAGGAATGTGAGCAGTGAGCATGCGGAGGTCAAGATTGTCCGTGTCTGACCCTGCTGGTACAAAGCTGCCTGGATAGCCAACCAATCTTTGTAACCTGGTGCAAGCACTGCTGCCCAGATGATGCAGTCCAGCCAGCTGTCCATTAAACAGTTTCAAATCTTGCAAAGAGGTGACAAACTGGCATTCTGACTCGCTGCTGGCTTGCGCAGAGACAATCTCCAAGCTGGTCAGGTGCGCGGCAAACTGAAGATTGCTGAACAGCCCATAGCACAGTTTGAGTCTTTGCAACCCGATGAGAGCCCCTATTGGTTGACGGTCAAGCTCTGCTTGTCCGGGTCGACATAACTCACATCATCGCAGAGTTGATAAAGCTGACATCAAGGCAACTTCTTGCAGCACGACTTTCCTGAGCTGTACGGCATGCTGCACTGCGCACGAAAAAACGGCTGTCTGTGTTCGCCAGCTGGTCAGGCTTACTATGGAACCACTGTTGCGCTGCATCTGACTAAGTAGGCTGGGTAAGACAGTAGCAGGGTACCCACGGCGCAACCAGATGTCCTCCGACAGCTGAGGAAACTGCTGGAACAAGCTGTTGAAATGCTTGCAAACCAGTCTGAGCTTGTGATATCGCTTATATACCTCAGGGCCGACGGAACCAAACGATTCCCAGCCCGAGAACTCGGCTCAGGGGGTGACAATGGTCAGCCACACATCGTCAGGAATGGCTGCTAGCAGGGCATTATTAGGTGACAGGACTTCCATCCCGCAGAAAAATGAAGGTTCGAGTCTGCTTTAGCACGACATTCATGCAACCTTGGTTAACATTGGGGCAACCATGGGGCTGTTTGGCACTGCCCTTCTAGAGTGATTATAGGCAGGAATGCGAATTCGTTGCAGGTCTAAAAGTCTCCAGATTAAACAATAGTTTTGCAGCGGAGCAAGGAGCCTGTTCTTGCATTGTACAGTGTGTTGCTGCACAACTCATATGCGCTACTGCGTCATATCAGACATCGACAGTATGGTAGACATCGACATTATGTTGATGATCATGATGTGAACTTATTCCACATGCATGTGAGTGCATCAGAACAGCAATGTTGACAAACACAATCTGCACAATAGACCACTCCAACAGCCTAGAATAGGCAGACAAGTTTCAATACAGTTCACACGTTAGGTCAATAAGGTGTCTGCTTGCAGCCGTAGTACACCAAAGTTGATCAATGAATTGATCGCCTTGCACTCAAAGTGCGTCAATCCTTGCAGACAAGTCTACATCAGTGATGTCAGCTAAATTAGCTGAGCTAATGCAGTGCCATGTGCCTGCTTTGGTTGCAGCCTGACAGAAACAACGTGCCATGCTGAACACGACTTTAGACCTGAAGGTGACTCTGTCTCTGCGCATGCCCTGGTCCTTGGTTTGCCTTGCAAATCAATCAAGCCTGCCACTGCTTCGTTGTGTTGTACAGCAGAGTACAGCCAGCAATGTGCTGTATGGCAAAAAGCACAGCTAGTTGCAACAGGTTGTATGGCAAAGTGCACAGCCCTGGCTGCAACAGGTTGTAGGGCTAACATGTTTTGCAAAAGCCCAGCCGTTGTCAACAAGCAACACTTGAGATGCCAAGGGTGTGCTACTTAGCTAATGCTAATAATGTTGATGCTTTCCGCCTCATGATGAGCAACATACGTGCAGGACAAGTTCTGCTCTTTCAGAGCAGCCTGTCTTGTTTGGGTTTTCTTTTGTATATTGTATTGTGCCATCTGCCACAACAGCTGCTGTAGGTCCTGCCACTTTGTGCATCATCCCACAGCCTGATTCTCTTTCGATTTTATTGATCATGATCAAGCCCGGACGCCAGAAAGTGCTTTTTCAAGGCCCACAGCCATGATGGAGTGGATGATGTCACAGCACTCCTGGACTGCTATGTCGATCTCTGTGGCTTCTGCCTTGTTGAAGGCCTGCATTGGGGAAACGCTGTGTTAGGCAATGAACACCGCAATAGCAGTACACCGACAGCATAGGTTGTCAGCGGTCAGGGACAGCTGCCAATATGCACTCAAGACACAATCTATCAGACATAACATAAGACACAATCATGAGCTACAGCAGCAGCAGCAGCAGCAACAACAGAAGACAAGCAGTATGACCACACATGCCAGGGTCAGCAGGTAAATGCCTGATCAACAACTGAGTTCTGTGGCAGATCATCCATTCAGAAAACACAACACTAGAATGAATTCAAATACATAAGTAAAAGGCATGAGACTTGTTTCAAGCTTTTGTGCATTTTGATAGTGAAACGCTAATGAAGCTCAAAATGTCACACTCTGGGATAACCAGAGGACAGGCAGAATTTTGATGGGATGACGATCTCACAGATCTTGCGCCATGCAGTGCTGCTGACCTCAAACATCACTCTAACAATAACTGGAGAGTAGTACAAAGGAAAAAACATCAATCCAGCCAGGCTGATCACTGCCACAGACACTGTGATTATCTGAATGGGAAGATCAGGAAGATGAAGAAACCCTACCTGAAGGACAAAAGAGGCGACAGGGAGCTGCCCAGCAGGTCTGCCAATGCCAACCTTGAGTCTGGGAAAGTCCTGGGAGCCTTTCAGATGCTGAGTGATGCTGCGCATGCCGTTGTGACCCCCATGGCCACCTTTTGCACGTAGCCTGACTTTGCCAGTAGGAAGATCAAGATCATCATGGACAACCAAGACCTTATGGGAAGGGATCTGCAGCATAGCAGTGGGGCTATTGAAGCAATGTAAATAGCTGGGCAGACACAAGCAGAGTTAAATTAAGTTTGGAGTGCAGCACAACTCTCAATGGCCTGTCAATGCACAGTGTGGTGGCGCGGACCAGGCCAATTCAGGTGAAAGAAAAGAATCAAATTCTGATTATGGCCGCACCGACCTTACTTATGCCGACAATCGTTGTTTTAAGGCACTGCAAGCTTACAATTGCATGATATACTTGCAGCTTTGCAACACGATGTACATCATGGCACAGCATGTCACTGGCAGCAGACCTTGTAGTATCGTGTAAGCTTGCCAACAGCCTCACCGCTGACGTTCATGAAGGTGATTGGTTTTGCCAAAACGACTTGCTGGCCTGCTATAGTTGCTCGTGATTGCAGAGCCTTGTCCTGAGCACGATTGAGGGACACTCCCAGTCTGCCCGCCAGAGTGTCAAGTACGTGAAATCCAACCTGCAGAAAGAACAAAGGTATGTTTAGCACGACCTAGGTCGATAGCGAGTGTAAATTGAGCTGAGTGTGGCTTACATTGTGTCTTGTACCGTCGTATCGAGCGCCTGGGTTCCCTAGCCCAACGATCAGCCACGGTGAATCCTCTACAGTGTCAGTCGAGGTGTGAAGGGCCTTCGAGAGGCCGGAGCCAATGGCTGCAGCACTTGTCCGGTAGGCTGGGTGCCGAGTTCGTGTGGCAGAGACGGTGTGGCAGACCAGTGCGGCAACTGTGCCGGCGTCGTAGGTACACAGCAAACGTGATGTTTGACGTGTTGTGCTCCGGAACGGACCAAACGATGCTGACGTTGCAAGGTGCCCAGCAAAGTTCATGGCAGCATTGCAGCAGGTCTCGGGTCTGTTTGCCACCAAGTGATTGAGAGAGCACGAGACACCTGGAGAGATACAAGGTCAGGTTAGAGAGGGTTTGTCAATGGCAAAAGCTGTAGGGTAACATTAGGCATTCACAGCTTGCATCATCACTGTCTGTTCACGCTAAATCGGATCCAAATGCACGTTCTCAAGAATGCAGAGCTTTTACTTCTGCACAAGGATGTGACTACACAGTTTGACCATTGAATACTGAGTGCTTGCGCACGCATACAAGCACACACTGTCAATGTGCCACAATAAGAATACAAAAGGCAGCTACCAAAATTGTAGCCATCTGTCTGAGACACTGAAGTCTAATGGACCAGTGTCTTGGAAGTGCTTGAGCCTAGGCCAGTGGCGTCGTGCAAGCTGAGCCACCTGTGCTTTATCCAGCTCGGACATGGAATCAGGGTAGAACACAAAATAGCTGTTTGTCAGTTCTGCTTGCAGTAATCTGAGCTGAAAATCATCAAGATGAAGTTCCTCTAGACGGGGCCATGGGTGTGCTTCAATCAGGATGTGAATTGATCTCTCATCCAAATTGTTTTCAGACAAGTCCAAGGCTTGCAACAATGGCCAGTCACCAGTGACAAGACATGAGATGGCTGCTGAGTCTATGTTGTTGCCATGCAGGTCTAGCACAGTCAGCAACGGCCAATTGCATCCCACAGTGACCAAACGTTTAATACTCACTTTATTCAGTGCACAGTCAGCGAGCTTCAAATACTGCATCCTAGGCCAACAGGCACTAAACAAATTTGCCACACCAAACTTGCTTGGATAGCCAAAATAAATTAGCTTGCATGCGCTCAAATCTAAACACTCCAGCATGGTGCAAACAGCTATCGGTAGCCTTCCATCTTTGTAAGTTCCTGTGGTCCCGCATAAGCATAAGCGCTTTAAGCTGCCCCAGCCATGCTTACCCATGGGATGAGTCCCACTGCTTTCAACACAGGTCTCAGACAGATCCAAACGCTGAAGACAGGGGCCACCTTCATCAAGTTTCAATGAAACATTATTCCGTCCAAGGTGCAACCTAGTCAGCTCAGACCAGCTGCCTTTTGCCAAAACCAAATCCATGTGCTCATGTAACGCAACAGCTCGCATGCACAGTGACTTCAACAAAGGCCAGTCTCCTTTCATCAAGTGCTCCACCCCTGTGGTTTCCACCTGATTGTTGCTTATGTTCAAAAACTTTAGGTTTTGCCAAGTGCTTTTTGACAAGGCTACACACCCTGGGGCATCAATATCATTATTCTCCAAATCAAGTGCCTCCAGCGATGGCCATTTGCCTTTCACCAATGCTGTCATCCCATCACTGCCTATGTAATTGAGTCGTAAGCTGAGGCTGGTCAGATTTGGCCAGCATCTTTCAGACAGAAGCACCATGTGCAATGACCCCATGTCGTTGTCATCAAGACACAAGTGCTGAAGGCTGCTCCAGCCAGCCGTCAACAACATGCTCAGTCCACCATCATCTGGAAAGCCATGGGCCAAGTGGAGCCTCCTCAAATTCACCCACTGTGCGTCTACCATTTGCTTGCAAGGTCCAACACCCAGGTCTTCTTTAGCATCCATCTGGTCAACATACAGAGCTTGAAATGACCACTTCGACTGGACCAAAATCGGGATGACCGCTGTTGTCAACCTGCTACCGCGCAGATTCAGGTCATGCAGCAATGGCCAGTCTGCGCAAGCCAGCTGCTGGATGTTGTGATTTCGGAGCCCATTGTTGCTGAGATCAAGAATTTCTAGTAGAGGCCAATTGCCCTGGCTGAAGCTGACAATGTCCTCATCTCCAAGAGAGCAATCACTAAGGTTACTCAGGTTCAGGCTCTTCAGCTGTGGCCAGCTTGCTGACAGGATGTATGAGTCTCATCAGTTCGGCATCATGGTCTGGCCTGGAATACTTCACTGACTGCAGGGACAAGCCACGCAGCTGAGGCCACCTACAGCGACCCCTGGTCAGTTGGCAGATATCGTCGCCATTCCATAAGCTGATATTTGCAGGCTGCTGGTGGGAATACTCGCGCAAAGCCTTGTTGACCGCCAGCACTGCTGCAGTATAAGGATATAGAAAGTCCAGTAGCCTTGGCACTTCATGGATGACATCTGTCAGCAAGGGCCCAGCGGCTGCCTCCTCTGTGCAACTTTGGAACATACTGCTGTGGAGGGATCTGCAATCACAAATTACCAGTCATCTCACTTACAGTGCCGAATGACACAAGCATGCAAGAGACGCGGTCATTATGCACTGACGTGCGAACAAGTGCCCTACAAATGTCAGGGCTTGGCGCTGCCTAGATAGGTCATGCACCTAATCAGCAGTTCAGCGTTTGAGACATACTTCTTGGTCAATTGCAAGCTTCTTTGATTCGTGCTTCTCTGACTCGTGCGGAGGCTTTGCGCGCACGCTACGCGAAACTGGCGTGGTAGTTCGATCTGTACTCGATCCAGGTGACAAGAGATTCCAGGAAGCTTGTAGAGTTCAGGCCTCAGCGTGTCGTTTGTGCTTGAATGACGGAATGGTGTGACCAGAGCACGGCTATGTGCGCTAATTGCTATATGCCCTGACGGTGCGAGACTATTAACTTGCGTACACTGACTTGCGTACGTTGTTTGGTCAGTGACCAGTTCTCACGGTACAATCAGACATCTGATTCAGTCCCCTGAAATTTTGGATCAGGAAACTTAAGAATGCAGAGCCTGCCAGAATTCCTAGACCACAAAGTGTCAAGGTCACAATGCAGTATGCATTCAAGCATCGCTGCTAGGCTGCAGCATGCAGCCTGGATAGCTGTGTTCAGGCTGGCCGGTCACAAGAGCAAACACACTGTATGCAGAGTTGAGTTGCAGGAAGATGGTAGTGTTCATACTTGTATTGGCTGAATGTGACACCAATTAACGACCAGGCATAAGCCATCGCCAACAGCAGGCAAGCCTTCTGTCACAGTGGGCTGATCAAGCACAGGCCAAGACACTTTATTTAGTGCAATGCTCAAAGACTTATCTCGCTAGATGTTTTTCACATTCTTTTTCCTGACACCAGAGGACATCCATATGAACGTACGGCACTATCTGCACCACATCGGCAAGTACTCTTCTATATTGATGCTCACCCTCCACTGAATCATTTGCCATAGCGGGTTGATGGTACATGGTTGCACACGCTAAGCATGCTGGGCAGTCTGGCACATTTGAAATGCACAGCAAGTCAGTGCTGTTCTAGTGTACACTCATGTACAAAGGGCTGTGAGCAATCCTCATGTCATATTCTACATGCCCTGAATAGCTGAGTCATCACTACGAGGTGTGAAAGCCTCAAGCTCACTCTCACCAAGGTCTTGGGACAGCCCCTGACCCCTTATTGCCTGCCTAGCCAACACTATTGGTTGCAGTGGTGAATCGCGCTGCAGGCTTTGCTGCCTCATGACGCTGTCACCGATATGTGAAGAGCTTGCTGGATGTTCAGAAGCATTCGAAGGGTGCCGAGCTAGATCCTCCAGCACCGTCCTTCTTGCCTCAATCAGGGGGTGCTGTGCTGAGTCACGCTGTAGGCAGAACCCCAAGTCCCCCTGTAGCCCTTGGCCCCCCTGCCCTGCTCCTTCATGCTTTGCCCCTGGGTTTGTCTCAGCTGCACTGCCTAGAACGAGCCTCCTGGCTTCCTCTAGCGTCCGTGAGGTGGTGCGTACTAGTCCTGACCCAGCAGCGCTGGTATCTGCATAGGCAATTACATTGCATCAATTCCCAGCTAAAGAAATATTGTTAGCAGTTCGCTTTGCTTGCTTATTCGCCATGCTTGACTGGGAGTTTAAGATCATATGAATCGGCCCACCATGCTGAGATGTTTGATTGTTGTAAGTCACAATTTGCAGATCCTGACGCAAAGGCATCACTGCAAGTCATCATGAACAAATCTGCCTGTGAGAGGCCCACCTGCTTGAGAGAGATTGCTACTGCTGCTGGGCTCAGCATGCAAGCTGGCCGCAAGCAGCCTCCTAGCCTCCTCCAATGTCTGTGATGGGTTGTCCTTCATTGGAGGGCCATAAGCCACTGTTGAACTACTCTCACCACTCAAAGCATCGTACCCTGCTGCCGCTGTTGAAGAGCCCCAAGGGGCGTTTGAAGACTCCCCTCCATAATCCCCTGCTGCTGCTGCTGATGAAGAGACCCCTCCCTGACCCCATGCAGATGAGGAGGGCTCAGCGCTCAGGCCCCCCAGGCTGGTGTTGCTGGCCTGAGCAGCCATGCTTGCTTGATCATGCCATTGACTCACCCCCCTGCTGCTGCTCGGCGCTGAGCTGTCAGATGGATGCGTGCCAGTCACAGATGCACGGACAGCTGAGCGAGCTGCAACGAGCGTGTCATGGGCTGAGTCGACTCGGGTGGGTGGGGACAAGTGATAGTCATCAACTGGTGCTGCAGTGGATCTAGGGATGGGAATGTTGTTTGATGGTCTGACAGGGTTCTCAGCCAGATCCTGTAGCACAGCTCGTCGGGCTTCTATGAGTGGATGTAGCGCTGAGTCTTGCCGCTGTGGCTCTTCCAGCATGTCTGCTGTGACTCCACTGCTGGTGCTGACTCCGGTGTTCACAGCGCCGCCAGCAGAGCTCTGCAGGAACCAATTTTTATGTGTCAAGCACAAGGCATGCAGCGTGAAGAATGACCACAAGGCATGCAGTGTGAAGAATGACCACAAGGCATAAAGTGTGAAGAATGACCACAAGGCATGCAGTGAGAAGAATGACCACGAAAGCGCAAAGCAGCAGTGAATTGTGTCCGCTGAGCTGCAAGTCTGTCTACAGGTTGTGTAGCAGGCGCAAGTCTAGTGTCAGACAAAGCATGCAAGTCCAGTGTCAGACAAAGCGTGCAAGTCCAGTGTCAAACAAAGCATGCAAGTCCAGTGTCAAACAAAGCATGCAAGTCCAGTGTCAAACAAAGCATGCAAGTCCAGTGTCAGACAAAGCATGCAAGTCCAGTGTCAAACAAAGCATGCAAGTCCAGTGTCAGACAAAGCATGCAAGTCCAGTGTCAAACAAAGCATGCAAGTCCAGTGTCAACTACAGCATGCAAGTCCAGTGTCAAACGACGCATGCAAGTCTAGTATTAAACAAAGCATGCAACAAGGTCAGAGGCGGATGTCTCACCCGGCCAAGGGGGCTGAGCTGGCTGCTGCCGCTGGTGTCATGTTGTCAAGGTGTCAAGTGTGTCTGCTACGCTGCAAGTCTGCCTACCAATTGTGCAAGTCCAGTATCAAACAAAGCATGAGGTAAGGGCAGAGGCTTACTCGGCCAAGAGGGCTGGGCTGGCTGGTGGTGGTGGTGCTGTTGTGCAGAGCTTGGCGGGCCAGAGTGAGGGACTCCACAGCAGAGTCTCGTCGGCACCTGGCACTGTTGACGCCTGTAGGGCTAACCCGCTGGAAGGGCCCCTGTGTCAAGGGGCTGCTGCCCTCCCCTGGCCCTGCAGGGTAGCGTGAGTCAATGACAGCAAACTGGACAAGCAGCAGCAACAGTGCATTGTGGGTGTGTGTTTTGTGCCAGACCTACAGCAAGAGCACTGGTGCTAGCTCAAAGCTTGATGTGCAGCGTAGCATGCGTTACGCTTGAAGAAAGCCATTGTACCAAACATTGCGCTATGGGGTGGCTCAATCTAAGCACGCCTTTTGCTCTGCTAAGCCAGGATGCGTTTTAACATGTCCAACTAGGATGTACACACACGGCAGACACATGTTACAACGATGCAAGTAAACCCTTAAGCCCGACTCTACTACGATGCGATTTGTACCATACGATGTAGCTGGTGCAGAGAGCGCTGGTGTCACCTGAAGTCCCATCTTGCGGCAGGTCACTGGCTGAGTCAGTCCTCTCAAAGGGACCAGAGCCTCTTGTTAAGTCAGGGCGTGATGCACTGGTCTACACACACCACCAATGCAGCAATATCAGTACAAGCATGTTTCCCCGTAGGGTCAGTACTCACATGTTTCCCCATAGGGTCAGTACACACATGTTCTTCTGTAGGGTCAGAATTCTACAGTCCTAGAATAGCTTTCCACATGAGGTGATGCTTTGGCGATCAGCACCAATGCTGCTGGACAGCTACAAGCTGGGAAGGTGTACAGAGCACGTCATCTTGCTACATGTTACTACTACATGCTACAGGAGGATATGACAACAATATGCGCGTTTTCTTGAAGACCATGATACTTTATGTTAGATCTGAAGTTGACACCTTTCAATGCCAGCAACAACTTGGTTGGATGCGGGCCCTATCTTTGCATGACTACATTGCTGACTCTGGCAATGCAAGCTGCATGCAGGTACAACAGCAGGGCTAGTTTTGAAAGTGCAACCTGAGCTCGAGCTGCAAGGCTAGTTCTAAAAAGTGCAACCTGAGTACAAGCTATATGACCAGCTGACTGCCTGCCTGTAGGGCCATCATCAGCTCACTTGCATCAGGCCATCACTCAACTTCTGATTATTTGCAGGCAACTCACCGGCATCTCGTGAGCTGAGTCAGCCCTGCCTCTCATGGCAGCTAACTCAGGCCTCATCCCAGTTTGCTGCTCAGACTCAAGCTCAGGCATGAGCCTTCCATTGTGGGCGCTGTCATCAACATGCTCAGCATCCAATGAACCGCGATCCTGTTGCTGCTGCTGCTGCTGTTGGTATTGGTACTGCAGCTGCTGGGGCAGCTGCTGGGGCAGCTGCTGGGGTGCGGAGTGCCATGAGCTAGAGGGGGGTTGGTTGGTCATTGGCAGGGCAGCGACTGTGAAGCGCCCCATTGGGTCTGATGAGGGTATGCCGTAGTCTGACAGCGAGCTGGCATCTGACTCAGCATCTGACTCAGCAGCACTGTCATCACCTGCATCACGTGAGGGACCTCTGGCAGTATCTTCCCATTTTTGAGTGTTTTGGGAAGTTGTGAAGATGCTGCAAGGGCCTTTTACGTCTTGTCTTCATCAGCATTGGGCAGAAAACCAAAAGGCAACAAACCAGGAAGTAAAATTTTCAATTTGGGGTAAGAATCAACTCGGTGAAAACGCAACGGTTTGTGGAGTACGAGCTTGAGGTTGTGATGTCTGCATTGCCCATTCATGTCATTACTGATGAACCAAACTCATCAAAAGGATACGGAAGCAGCACTCATGAAATGATACAGAAAATGCATGAACAGAAGGGAAAGGGAGCGGACCAGGTATGAACAGTACAACAGAAAAGGCAAAAGAAGTGGGCCAAGGGGGAAAGGGGCCGGAGACCCCTGCACCCCCCTGCACAGGCATGATTGAATGAGAATGTACCTCTGGGGATGCGGTGGGCAGCAGCACTGTCTATGTCCATGCCCTGATGCCCTCTCACATGGGCAGGCTCGGGCCTGCCCCTGCCTGAGTAGGGCTGATCCTCATCAGCCCCTGCAGACTCCCCAGAGTACATGGCAGACTGGATGAGGTCAGCTGGCAATGGGTTCTCAGCTGCATGCACAAGCAAGCATTGTAAAGATGACTGAATGTGTTGACATGTATTGCAAATGTGCATATGCATACAGCGTTGCTTATGCGCTGACTAACATTAACGTGCTAACACTAACATGCATGCAGCTTGAGTGTCATCTGTACTCTGATGCAGTACTGATGCATGGACAATGATCAAAAGGAAACAAAAAACAAGAAATGCACTTCCCTGTCAGAGACCACACGTGAAGTATGCTGCTGTGATCTGAGTGCAAACTTGTAGCATACGCCATCATGCAAGCAGACGACCATGATGCGTCGTGACCTCTTAGTAATGTTGACATCAACAATAACAATAACAATAACCATAACAATAACAATAACAATAACAATAACAATAACAATAACAATAACAATAATACCAGTGATAGTAGTGATGATAATAAAATCGCTTTCCAGCTCATGATGAGCTAGGTACGTGCGAGACAAGTCTTGTCTCTCCAAAGCAGTCTGTCTTGTGAACTCTTAGTGGGTGCAAATGCAGCGACACAACACAGAGCTGCAAAACAGCAAAAGCAGAGCTCATACGCATCAGCCAAGACCCGCAGCAAAGGGCAGGAATGTACCTTGAGCTGCTTCTTGCCTTTCTCCAACACTAAGAGCCCTCTGCCACAGGTCACTGTACTGGGGGGTACCCCACACTGCTGGCCGGGCTTGATCCCTGCCAGCCCAAACATAATATCAGCAAGCAGCTTTGTGTGATGTGGATCATCACATGCTGTGAGACATTACTATGATCAGACAGCTCCGCCCAATGTGTGCCTCTGGAACTCAAAGCAGGTGGCCATACACTTGAGTGGGAAGTTGCTTTTATTTCCTGTTGTACAGCATCATTTTGCATCTGTTGGGTTGCTGCGATGGTCTTGCTGTGACTGCATGCTAATGACCTTGCATTATAATGCACGTTGTGACTGGGAGCAAACAGACCAGAGCAGCACATCTGGCAAATTTTGTTACACTGGTGCTTTGCATGAGATTCACTGCCAAACAGCATGCCAGCGATCTATAAATTCAGGACACAACAGGCAATCAGACACTATACAATCAGGACAGAACAGATAGTTAGACATGAGCAAGAGCTTTGGTAGCATTTAGCTGCTATCAAGGGCAGGCTGAACAGTACATGCTCAATCTATTGATACTGTGGAAAGTTTGAGCCATCATGACTGTCCTGGTCCCTGCAGCGTCAGATCTGTGGTGGGTAATTGACAGGGGATATGTGTGTCATACAAGTCAAATTTGTGTGACACACAAAGCCACCGTCGATCGACCACCACAGTCCAGACGTGCAAATTACAGGGTGGCCAAGGCAGACCACACTGTTTACAGTATCAGTGCACTGATACACACCCTTTGTAACATAAGTAGGCCAGCTCTGACATTGCAAGGGCCAGGTGGCAATGGCATCAAGCCAGGCTCAGCACAACAGAGCATGACCAGTCCTTGACAAGGGGCAAGCAAGAAGCTACAGCGAAAGGGCCCTCAGGGCCCAGGGTGACAGTGGTTTCACACACTTGTGCCCCATATACAACCCCACTGCATAAGTGGCATAATCCTTTCTTTTCTTATTTTTTCCAGTTTACAGCTGCTCACCTCAAGCTTCTCTGTGCAGCCTCACTCTCTCTGTTGCCCCTGTCTGCAACCTCCCTAGCGCTGGCATCACTCATCACTGCCCCTGCCCTGGCCTGCCTCTCCCCAGACCGCTGCTGCAACTCCTGCTGAAAGGCAAGGTTACTGGCCAGGGTTGGACCACCCACCCCAGGGATGCCAGGGGGCCCTATCTGCTGCCCATCTCCTTGATCAGCTGCTTCTGATGCTGCTGCTGCTGCTGCCGCTGCTGAAGAAGAGGGATGCCCCTCTGTTGCCAGCTGGGTCATGCGTTCGTGCAATGTGTCTCCATGCACTGGCTGCTGTGACAGAGCGGTCAGGTTTTGTGTGTGTGCATCTGAAGCCCCGCTGCTGTGGTCCACGCTCTGTTGGGTCTCCATATTGTGGCTGTCAAGCTGAGGAGAGGTAGGATCAGCAGCGCTGTTGCCATGCTTGTGCCATGCGCTGCTGCTGCTGTTGCCTGGAGTTGTGGATCCACCAAGCATCGGCAAGGGGTTGTCAGTGTCGATGTCATCATATGATGTGCCAGCATCTGTGAAGGGCTGTGTAATGCTACTTGAGCCCCCAGTGAATGTGTTTCCAGCTGCAGAAGAGGCGTCTTGTGGGGATGGTTGAGGGCTGTTGACTGCAGCAGCCCCCTCATCGTCGCTTTCACTCTCTCCTGCAAATGCATTCAGCAAGGTTTGGAAGATGTCTGTTAAAGAAGAAGACCTGACTTTAGATGCATTCAGAAGGGTCAGGCGTCCCTTAGGCTAGACAGGTAAACTCTGAGATGGTCCCGGGATAGTCTCAACAGAAAGTAGTGAAATAAACAGTAAACAGTAGCAACTAAAAACAAACTGACAAAAATGGTGGTAATTCCTATGTTAATGACGATGATGGTGACGATGGGAATGATAATGTATTGTTCATGTTGACCATGATGATAATGATGATGACAATGGGGATGATGACAGTGATAATAAGAACAGAAGTAACAATAGTAATCAGAAGCTGTGCTGACCTAGGTAGGTGCAAGGACCAGTCTTGCTTCTGCAGAAAGGCCTGTGATTGTGCTTAATAAAAGGTGACACCGTCATGCAAAGTTGCTATCATGGTGACAAGACAAGACAAGACAACTTATATAGCAGTATGGTGTAAATGTATGCTTCTATTTCAGCAGGTTACAATGCAATGATGGCTTCCTGTCAATGTTTTGCTCTTTCCTTAGAGACAAGCAAAGCCACACCAAGCAGAAGGCTTTGTTGCCCGCAATTTTGCTCCTCTTCTGAGCGGATGAGGTGAAAGCTAGGTGGACGGTGCAAAATGATCACAAATCACAAGCTGGATTTTGTACTTTTCCCCCTGATCCTCATTTTGCACCGTCCACCTAGCTTTCACCTCATCCGCTCAGAAGATATTTGTGATCACCAAGATAACAAATGTTGACTGTAGTGAGCAAGTCGAAACAGGCAAGTTGTAAGCCGCTGGAATTAACAGGGGGGCTGATTGTGTGCAAGTCAAGGTACCTGGGGGCACAGCCCTGAAGCGCATGGGGTCATGTGGGGCCGGGGGATTCTGGGCAGCTTCAGCCCTGGCAGCCTCTACCATGTTGTTGAAGTTCTGACGCTGCTGCTCCTTGTGGTCCTCCTCTTCTTGCATGATGGCTGTCCTCTCAGCACGCTCTGCCTACATGTGTATCATTAACGGCTTGGAGTTGACAAGAACAATAATAACAATCATGATGATAATAATAATAAGAATAATATTCACAACAACAACATTGTTAATAAATCAATGAGTAAAACGCTTTCCAGCTCATGATGACCTAGGTGCCTGCAGGACATGTCTTGTCTCTCCAGAGCAGCCTGTCTTGTGCGTCCCTATAAGGTTTGCTAACACGACAATTTTGACAATCAGGGAGATGATAGGAGATGATACAGTGGCTGATCCCGGCATGCACAATCAAAGGTCAACAATGACAACAATGAAAGCCAGTGATATGTCAGCACTGGTAGATCATAAACATTTCCACAATGTAGAAACGCGCTTGTACTGTCCCCAGAAGTTTTCTGAGTTTAGATTTTCAAAGTAGGGATAACGTTTCTGAATTAAAGCAGACATTTCGGGATTGGAAAAAACAGGCTGGTGGCTGACTCTCGGGGTTGTGAAAGCATCACCAGAGTAATTGCTGTTCCAAAGGGGACATCTGAATCTACAAAGGTCACATCCTGACTAATTTGTCAGTAGTTTAGGAATTCATTGAGAAGTGCTGAGCAGACGAGAGGAAATGTGCGGTTACGCAGCTCACATAATTATGCAGTGTGGTCAATGATGGCATTTGTATGATGATAGTGAGTAGAAATATGTGTGTTAGTGGTCTCCTAGTGTGCCCCAACTGCGCCATTTTGAGCACCTTGTGCATGTGACATCAAAATCGGACTGGACAGCGATCTCTATCACAGACTGAAGGAGAAAGGGCGTACATCAACCTGTTTGGGCACAAATCAGAAACCAGGGCACATGATGGGCACCATACAGCGCCGGTACCTGGCTGCAGCTGCAACAGGGGCAGCAGGAATGCAGATTCAAGACAATGAAATCAAAATCGGAGCTTATTCTTCTCTAGTTTTTACGCGTCAATCAAAACATAGTCAAAAATTACGCTGAGTTTATTTCTCTTTACTTTGATGCATAATTTCTGAATATATTTTGATGGACACATCAAAAACAGAGAGCAATACGCCCCCATAAGTTCAGAAAACCGACGCTGCAGCAACAGCAGGGAGCTGTGAAAGCATGTCGTCCTCACACAAGATGTCAGGTAAGAGCAGACTCAAGCATACCTCAAGACCACCTTGCATGAAGGCCGCAGCCAGGCGCCTCTCCTTGGCAGTAACTGGCATGTCATCCAAATGATGCAGGCCTGGGATGCCAGCAACAACAGTTTTCCTGTAGGACCTGCACCCAAGTATGCACAATGTATTGACATACTGTTACATATGTGTCATGCAGCAATGACTGTCTTCCTGTAAGACCTGCACTCAAGAATGTTCAGCTGTCATGCAGCAATGACAGATGTCCATATCACATTCTGAGTGGCTTGTTGATAGGAATGCACCGCTGCCAGTCCAGCAATGACAGTCTGCCTGTTGGACCTGCACTCAAGTATGCACAGTTGTGACGACATACTGTTCCACATGTCATGCAGCAGTGACCAATGTCTGTATCACATTCTGAGTGGCTTGTTGTCAGGGATGCACCGCTGCCATTCCAGCAACAACAGTTTTCCTGGAGGACCTGCACTCAAGTATGCACAGTTGTAACGACATACTGTTACACGTTTCATGCAGCAATGATAGTCTTCCTGTAGGACCTGCACGCAAGTATACATAGTTGTGACGACATACTGTTACACATGTCATGCAGCAATGACTGATGTCTTTATCAAATTCTGACTGGCTTGTTGTCCAGGATGCACTGCTGCCATTCCAGCAGCAACTGATTTCCTGTAGGACCTGCACTCAAGTATGCACAGTTGTAACGACATACTGTTACACGTGTCATGCAGCAATGACCAATGTCCATATCACATTCTGACTGGCATGTTGCCAGGGAAGCACCGCTGCCATTCCAGCAGCAACTGATTTCCTGTGGATGCTGCAAACGCAACCAGGACTGAAGCAGATGCACAAGAAAGCAATGGTTGTGAGAAGGCAAGTGACTTTCGGTCAGCATTTCCTGTGACATTGTGCGCATGGTAGCCCTCTTTAGTGCATTTTGTTGGCTGTCGCCACCTCCAGGCTCAGCAGCTACTCAGGAAACATGAGGGACACACATGTGCACAAGCCAGGAGCAGAAATGCCACACAAACATTTGATGTCAAAAGTGGATGCGACACACCAGCACAGTACAATGAGCAACACAGCACATGCTTCTGCAGTGACAAGTTGGGCTGCAGAAAAATGTACAGAGGCGCAAGTACAGCATGCTTGCGAAAACTTGCTGAATCTGTCAGTGTAGAGCTATGACGCTTACCGCATGTGACTGACTACAGGGTTGCCATTCAGCTTGAGTAAGGACAGCGGCAGTGTCATTATCAAATGTACAGCCTCCTCCTGACTGAGTCTGTTGCTGGACAGGTCTAGTGTGACCAAGCTCTGGCAATGCTGCAGCTGCTGTATATCGTTCAGGCTTTCCAGCTTGTTACCTGCAAGCACATTGGCAGTGCAGTCAGGACCTCACATGCAAAGACAAGCCATCTGCAGCTCTAGCAGTGCTACAGGTCCAGTGTGACCAAGCTCGGGCAATGCTGCAACTGTTGTACGTCGCCCAGGCTTTTCAGCTTATTCTCTGCAATTACACTGGCGGTGGAGTCAGAATCAAACAAGCAAAGACAAGCTATCTGCAGTTCTTGCAGGCAGGCTCCAGCTTGCTGCAAGCATTGATATGCATGGTCTGATGGACTTCTGTTGTGCTGCTGTTGATTTAATGGGCAAGTTTTGGTGTTGACTGGAGTCTGGCAGCATTGCAGCTGGCTGATAACACTCTCTGCTGCTGCCCAGACACTCCTTGCAGGCTTCCAAAAGGATGACCAATGTCTCAGCTGTGTTGGTGCGCAATGTGGTGAGCTGGACAGAGTGATCAAGGGCAAGGCAACTTAGCTGTACACACTTTGCAGTTTCCAGTTTGCACCCTATCAGGCGTCTGCCTCTGGTTGGCCAGTGACTGCTGCAATAGGTTTTCTTATGCTGATATGTCATGCAAAACATGCAGTCGATTGCATGAGCAGCATTGGCTGTGGCAAAGTCACCTGCTAGGCTCAGGAATTTTAGCTTGGGAAGAGACGCAAGCCCTTCAACACAGCGAATATCATTTTCGGACAGGTCCAAAGACTCAAGCTGAGTCAGAGTGTCAAGCCCAGCAATTTCATGGATCATGTTTTTGCCCAAGTACAGGCAACGCAGGTTGCTGAGGGCATCCAGCCCCTCTATGTCTGCTATGGCATTGCTTTCAAGGTACAGGGTTTTCAAGCCTGTGTAGGCCTACAGCAGGCATTAGTAGGGTCAAACAAACAAGTGCACTGTGTTATCTGCTGATGACATGAAGCAAATGTGAGTGATATACCTCAAGATTCTCGAGCTTGGTGATGCCTTTATGTTGGAGATGAAGGACGTCGTTCAGCTCTGGAGCACTAGAATACCTGTAATCAGCCGTGTGAATCACTACCACATTTGATGACGGAAGTCGAACACGGTCATAACTGCATACAACTTACAACTTCAAGTCTTTGCACAACTTCTTCAGGGAAGCAGGAGTGAGCTCCATCGCTGCTAGCGATACCCGCTTTGGTTGATCAAACCATGTCTGATATGCACCGTGCCCCTCCGCGCCAGGCTATGCAGACCGACTTCTGGTGGCGATCTGATTGTGATGCCGATGTTCAGTCAATGTGTAACATATTGGCAGCTGAGAGAGAAAGAGAGATTTGCGCTGAAAGCATGTATTGCGGTTTAATCGTCTCCATGCAATCCAGTCACCTTTATATTCCTGTCTTCTTGTCTTTATGCAAGGCAACAATTTCTCAAGCACAGTCTCAGCTAGCAAGTGCGATGGGTCGGCAAAACCGTAGCAGACATGACCCAATTGAATTTCTCAGCAGAAGGATACATGAACAAGCGTTACAGGCAGCTACTGAACCTGACAAGAAAACAACAAAGGAAGACTACTCGCTGTTGGACTTACCTGAGGTCATAGTGGGGGATTTATACCTGGGACTGCCCTGCACAGATGCCCTGGCTCTCGGCAGCACCTGTCGTACGCTGCAGCAGCTCTTGCAGCCACTTCGGTTTGCAAAAATTGAGCAATACCTCAAGTCCGGCGACTTGGCTCCACTCGTGCAGAAAAGGGTGGTAGACCGGCGATCTGCAAGTCTCGGTGTAGGCTATACTAACCTGTACTTCAGCTGGACTGTTCGGGCAAGTCGCATACTTTATCACCTGGTGACGAAAGAGAAGTTTCCGCCTGACGTTCTCTGGGCTGCGATTGTACATGTCCCCCAAGTGCCAATATCAGAAAGACACAAGTGGTTTTTTTCAATCTGTTGCCGCTTCGGATGCTTAGACTGGGTGTGTGGATCTATGCAGTGTAATGGCAGTCAGACACTCCTATATCAACGTTTAGCACACTCAGACCTTGCACGCCTAGACGCTACTTTTTCAGGCTTGCGAGACTCATTTTTTTCCAGGGGAATGACAAACAACCTGTTTGGAGTTTTCATCCACTTGCGCAAAACCGAGCCCGACTTTACCCAGCAGCAAGATGCAACTTTGGTGGTGTACTGGGATTCTGATGTACACAATAACTATGTACTTAAAGCCATATTGGATGTCAACATGTCGAGAAATGTCCCAACATAGGAAGATTTAAGAAAACAGCCTTGCGCAAGCTTTGTTGATCACCACGAGCGTTCCGCTACAGACATGATCTCTAGCAGAATTATCACAGACTACCAGACAATTAGCTGACATGATGAGGTTCACCGATGCATGCCGTTTGCAAGTTGAGCTCAATTGAGCTGTTCAAGCGTTAAGGTCAGATGGACATATCTGTAAGGCGTTGTTGAGTGATATCACATTCACGGCAGGTCACCAGCTACAGGTGCTGCAACAGACCTCAAAAGTGGTCTATCACAACTTGTCATTCTGCTTGCTTCAGCATTAGAAAATCTACATATTTCCGCTGCAACGTGTTGATGCAATGAGAATGCCTTTCAAGCACATCTGATCATGCAGCATCCCAAGCTGTCTCTGCTTTCACCCAAAACATGGGACCCTCAGTGCATGCTCTCATTGTTAACTCATCAATGAAGTGCTGACCGTTAAATGCTGGAGAGTGCTTCAACACGCATCATGACAGCTGCTGCATCCAACACAGGTGACAGTAACATGTGTATTCTTCACGAACAGCTGAGAAGGTCCTGCTAGGGATCTGCATGTCCCTCTCTACATCACCATGCTGAAGCGACACACAACGCCCACACTTTAAACTTTTAAACACACGTGAACGGTTGGATTACGCAGTACTAAGCAATGGTACATGCGTCTGCAAATCTTGGGCTGTGAAACAGGTCAGGTATTGCTCAATTTCTTGCCAATTGGCAGCCAGTTGAAGGTCATCCAGCCCAGCTGATTCTTTCGACGCCTGTGCTGTCAGCTCCCCTCTTGATGCTGCCAGAACATTAAGAAAACGAGGCTTGTCAAGCAGCCAAGGGTAGGCATGCACAACTTGAACAGCAAGCTGTTTGCTGGTCAGAATCTGCACCACAACTTTCAAGTGAACAACAACCCCATGACAACACTTCAGGGATATGATTCAAAACAAGCTTGGTCGTGTCTTCAGCTGAGTGTAACTGCGCAGCATGCCACAATGCAAATGGGGGTATCACTTAGGACGGCCACTCAAAATGGTACTCAGCAACACATCTGGCATGAACTCGTGTCAAGTGGAAGACACTGGCGTGACATGCTTCATGTTGACTCCTGAAAGAACAACAGTTGGAGCAAGCGCAGATTTTGAGACTTCAGACAGGTAGACGTACCCCTCGAAACATTGCGGATGCAAGCTGCATGTGTGTCCGGTACTCCTCACTGCCATTTGCACGAAGTTGCTCTGTCAAAGATGTCACCTCTGCCAGCTTGTCACTGACATGGGAACTGCCAGCAGTGCCTGAGGACAGTCTGCTGATGATCTGTTGGTGACTTCCTTCCAACTGACCAATCTTTCCCCAGAAACACTGCCTTAAGTGCAACCAATCGTGTACCTGAGCCTCTGAAAGGTTCACAGCTGACTGCAAGAAGGTGCAAACAGGTCAGATACACACTGAGACTTCTGCAGATAGAGTGGTACAGCAAAGTCATGCGACAGCCGCACAGAATGATGTCAAAGAGAGTGCAGCACACGCATCATGCAGTGTGACTGGCTGTGATGTGCAGGCTAGCAGATAATGAACCATTGGTCATTTCAACGGCACAACACAGCAGTGGCAGTGGGAGAAGCACATACTACTAATAACAATAATAACAGTAACAGTAATAATATAATTAATAATAATAATGATAACAACAATAACAACAAAACTAATAACAATAATAATAACAATAGTAATAATAAATAATAACATTATTTTCCAGCTCATGATGAGCTAGGTACGTGCAGGACAAGGTAGGTACATGCAGGACACATTGTTTACAAGTGCGCTCATCCTTACCAGGACATCAGCATAGAACATGTCACTCAGCTCCTGCACTGGTGCCTGGCTACCATCCAGACTGCAAGACTGAATGGTTTTGAGCAGGTGTGGATGGCCATACGAAATGCAAGCCCCCAATGAAGTCAACTCCACAATCCACCTGTGTAAAATGCATTCCAATGCATTTCAGTGCATTCCAATGCATTTCTGTGCATTCCAATGCATTCCACTGCATTTCAGTGCATTCCAATGCATCTCAGTGCATTCCAATGCATTTCAGTGCATTGCGCAGCCTAACACAACCCTTGCTTGACTGCAGACTGTATCTAACACTAACACAATACCCCTATGATTCAGGCACTTTACCAAGCTCTGCAAATCAGTGTATCCTTGGGAACGTGTATCTGAGATTCAATCTATCAAGAAATCCACCTGTGTCAGTCTGCAGCTGCCGCCTCATGGTCTTCCCCAGCATCACTAAGACGCAGAAGGCATTCTCCCAGCTTGCGAGCATACATCTGCAATACAACAAGGTGATGAAGTGATGTACGTGCACCTGGTGCACTGTTGAGATGTCACATTCATGGCAGGTCGCCAGCTACAGGTGCAGCGACAGACCCCAAAAGTGGTTTGTCATGATTTGTCATTCTGTTTGCTTCAGCAGAAAAGACAACAAGGTGGTCTTCCCAGCAGCTCTGATCACAGCAGCAACAAGTTCACATGCTCACTCCAGCATCTCTGATCACAGCAGCCATAAGTTCAATACTTCAATCCAGTTGTTCACTAAATCTGCACTGCAGGCATCGGAAGTACATGCTACTAGAGCACTCACAACCCACTTTGATGCCATTCTGTAAAGTATAGCAGCACACTGTGACACACACTGTTTTGGCGTTTTGATACAACCTGCATAGACAATCTTTATTTCCTGATATGCTTGGGGAGGAGCACCATCACACTGCAGGGGCAGTGCATACCATAGCATCGCTCATTGCAGGCTGTTTTCGCATTTGATGACAAGCGATCACTGGTGATTTACTGACATTGTCAAAATTGTGATTATGGTTACAGAACAGGAGCTTTGCCGGTTCCAGCAAGGTGTGCTCACCGTATACATCTCACAGCAGTCGCTCATGCTGACTTGGCCAATCTCCTCCACTGTTAGCACATGACGTATCGCATCCACTGTCAGAGTCAACACTTGTCCTCTGTCTGAACTGCTTGTGACACCTACCAGCGCTTGCTCAACATCAGCCTGTGACAAGGACCAAAATGACCACAAGAAAAATTTTCAGATATGCCTCCTGAGTCTTTAAAAGAGACCTGGTAGCAAGTTTTGAAGCAGTTTGGAAGAGCAATTTACGTACATCTTGTGAAGTGCCAGAACAGCATACCTGCAAAGCAGTTTGCAATTTTGCATTGACATTCTGTGCTGGCTGACTGAGTTCAATACTTGACTGACTCTTCAATTTGGCCATGCGTTCTAGCAGCACATTCCTTTGCTGGAGCTGCCGCTGATTGTGCTCTAACTGCTGTTGCCTTTCTTTGAGACTTGCCAGCTCAGCTGTTGTTTGTGCAAGCTGGGACTCCACAGTGTGAGAGCGAGCCTACAGTACGACAGACCATATGAACGCCATCGCATGCTATTTTGATTCGAAAATGCTGGCAGTATGTGGGTCAGGAAGAGTAATCAAAACTGGGCCACTGAGGCTTGTCGTTGAGACCACAACAGTACCTTCTGCCTCTGCCTATAACGTTTCTGTATGAGCCTGCTGTGCTCTTTGCGCTCAGAAGGAGCCATTGCTTCTCGTCGTCTGCTGGTATCTGCTGCGGGCAACTGATCAGCAGACACCAAAGACATGTCCAGCAACCCATTTTCGCTACTTGGATCAAGTAGCGGCAGAAAGTCACAAAAAGCTTGGAGCCCCGCCTGGCTGTCCTCAGCAGTCCATGCTACAGCAGTTGCCGGGTTATGCTCTTGTTCAAAGCCGAGGTCAAGTTCTTCGGGAAAGCACAGCGACATCGTTGCTGTTAGTGAAGTTGACATGTTTACCTGGTCATGATTTCTGGTATAGTGTTGAGCATTGCATAAGCAATTTGCAATTCTTACCAACAGCAAACTGTTTGCTTTAAGCTAACAGGGCATTTACCGTGAATGAAACAGCTCTAAGCCATGTTGTGGATTGGCTGCCTGTTTTGCCAGACTTGTTTGTGCTGTACAATGGTATGGTATTCAGCATGGTGTGGACATTGGAAGCTGTCTGTGAACTTTGGTGCTTGAAATGCAAGTCATTACAGCACAGAATTGCCTGAACCCAACCATTGTAAGCTGAGCAAAATAGCCGAGTCTTATGATCTGTGTGGTGTGATCAAAAGTGTGAGGCCTGTGTGACGTTGCTTCCTCACATAGTGCTGCTTATCGCTACTTGCTTGAAGCACTCGGCATAATGCGTTTATTTTGCTTACAAATTGCTTCACAAGGTACCTGCCAAGCTACTCTTCTAGTGTACATCAGATCCTTACAACCACAGGAGCAGTCTGCCAGTAGACGCAGCGACCAAGTCCAGCAGCAAAGCCGTGTCTGCAGTGATGTGTCATTGTGCATGTACATTTTCTGATTGCAGTGCTGGCCCAGCTGGTAGCACTGCAGGCTTATGTTGCTGCTGATCAGCATCTCGGCCAACAGCCGCCATAAAGCCTGGGGCTGCCACAATGTAGAGAGCCAGCAGCTCAGGCAGAACCTCCAGAGTGTACAGTAGACGTGGCTGGTTGGTAAACTTTGGATGATCAATTGACAGCAGTCCAAAAACTGTCCTGATGAGCAACAAGCCACATGCAGCTGACAATGCAGCAGCGACCTGCAGCATACAGACAGCAATTGGCAAGTGATTGGAAAGTATTACTATCAGCAACCTCGATGACAACAAAGCAATGCTAGTCAACTTGCTTGCAACAGCAGCGCTAGCCATAAACGTGCCCTTGGCAAAGGCAATGATGAGGAATTGTTATACAAAAGATAATTGCATTAGTGATGCCCTGACTATTTAAAAGCACATTGCTGAATGCAACTCACCACAGTCCTCGACAGAAAAGATTGACTAGGGCCAGAACCACGTGCGTTCGTCCAGCTCAAAAGTGCGCATGCCAAGGCAAATGCAGTGTAGATTGCCATCAGAGCCACAAATCCCTGCATTGTCAACAGCATGTTTTGATGACAAAGCTAAATAGTGTTCTTGAGGCACATGAATTGGCATCTCAATATTGCATGCAAGCTGGTGCAACACAAGCACACATGGCTGTAGACAGGTACAGCATTGCGGCTTGCTGCAATACACATTTTGGATACAAGGCCAGGAAGTAAAGCTCACCCTGTTTGATGTTTTGCGGTCCTGTTGAGCACTGGCAATGTCAGCCATGGATTTGGCATTGAAGAGGTTCACAGCACCAGAAATGCCAAAGACAGCAAAGACAATGCCAACGATATGCAGCAAGCGCATCAGCCTGGCAACTGAAAGAGTTTTTCCTCCCGGCAGCCGAACCTCTAAGTGGGATTTCCCTGAGCATCGTTCAAACCTGCAATACATTCAAGCCAAATTAATCCCTCGTTCAGGGTAGACATCATGCAGTGTGATGCACCTCATCTTATATAGACACTCACCAGTGGCCTAGCAAGCTTCCCAGTGCTCCAATAAACAAGAAAGTTGCGGCGCTTGTGAGGATCAGCTAGGCCTCAAATCGGCTTTTAGTGACCTTCTGCTCTGCTAAAGCTCTGAAGATGTAGCCAACTCCGCGGGCTGCAAAGTCACAAACACATCTTAGTGATACGACCGCGCCGGCAAGCATGTATCAAGCAGGTTGGCCAGCAAAATCGCAGCTGCAAGCAGTCAAGTCAAGGACCAACCTGTTGCAAACAGAGTTGCGGTAACGGCCGCATAGTACTTTCCTTTGCACAACGGGACCTGGACGATCAAGGAGACCCAAGCAAGAAAATACAGGGCTGCGACCACTCCTGCTTCAGCCTGCCCCTGCTTCGAAGGAGAGGCAAGGGTGAAAAGAGCGATGATAGACGTGGTGTCGACCGAAGGTGAAGCCATTGTTGCCTTTCTTGCAGCTGAGATGTCTCGCGCAACAACCTGTGTTCAACCATGTTGCTGAGAGGCGCTGTGTACGTGCAGCTGGCCGTCTCACACTTCGGTTGCACTTCGATCGCGTTGTCGATGACTTATCTGCTTCTATACCAGCTGCATCGATGACTAACCCGTATCTACTTCACCAGCATGACAGGGCCAGACATGGATCAATCTAGCAAAAGTCTTGTTAAGTGCACAGCATAGGTACAGGTGCTAGCAATCACTATGGCACCTTTCTAAACCTCTGCAGAGGTGTCTCCTGCTTACTGCTTTGACCAATCATCAATTCTTTCCTAGGAGGCCTGAAGAGTGCAGTTTCGGGATTTGGTCGTTGGATTCAGACCTCTAAGGGAAAATGTGCCTATGTGTACCGTACAATACTGTACTCTGCAGCAGTTCCTGAACATACACCAGGAAGGCATGACCGTTACTGGGCTTCATTGACGCGTGGTTGTACCTCCATGCATACCGACGAATGCAACGGCCAGTCCCAGTCCAGGCAGCAGAGCAATGTCTGCTGAGCAACCAATGCTGTCTGGCGGTCCTAAAGATCTGCACTGCTGAACAGCTGAACTTTGGCGAGCCACAACAGTACACTAGTGTAGTACTCAAGAGGGCAGAAGCAGCAATTTCCAGGGTGTGGTCGGCTGAGAGAACGTCAAAGAAAAGATTACAGTGACTTGTTTGGTGACTTGCAGCATGCACAGGGTCGCTGCTCTTCACAAACTTGACAGCCATGGCTGCTGTCATTAGTCACCTCTGCTGACTACTGTCATTAGTCACCTGTGCCTGAGGGTGCTATGCATTGGCTGCCCAAAGCACATAGCGGTGGGGCTCATGTGCTGCAATATGCTAGAACCACACAACGCGCAAGTGCTAGACTGAGTGTTCGCAGCTCGTTTGAGACCGCTTGGACATCAGCAGCCATGGACTGATCGAAGTCTGCTCAGAGCTGCTTCGCCAGCGCTGGGCCTCAGGGGCGGTCTCATGAGCTTGCGTGGGGAAGACAGTGATGGGAAGGTGCAGAATCTGTGCGCTATGACATTTTGTCTACCGGCGTTGTTGATCTTGTTGGCAGTTGTCTCTGCTGTTGAACAAACTTACCAAAGGCATATCGCAGTGCAGAAGTACAGCAAGCCGGAAGCATTGTGGTCTGAGCTAGCCCAAGCGCCAGAAGGCACTCAGGAGGCCTGGTACAACAAAGCAGTAGCATACTGGGACTCACAAGAAGCCTCTGTCAACGGCGTTTTGGGCGGATATGGACATGTCTCGGATGATGACATCACGGAAAGCCGCAAGTTCTTGTTCAAGGTCAGCAAAAGTAGTTCGAAAGAGGCATCCAGCAGATTCATTGCTGTTGCGCCTGGGCATAGCAGAATATTGCTAAACTGGGATTGTGCTCATCGTGACCAAAATGTCTGCAGGCCCTAGGCAAGACTGGCCAAGGTGTTTTAGGGGGATGTGCTGCAGGTATGTTGCGTTAAGCCAGCATTGCATTAAGCCAACAAGTTGTCCTCCAAAAGCGTGCTGCTTTCCTGCTGCAACCACAGCTGTTTTGCAACACAACCTGCTTTGATCCGCGTCTGGCATAGTGCCTACAAACATCTTTGAACCTGCACAAGCCCATTACACCTGCATCAAGTCTGTCAAGCTAAAAGGCTGCATGCTATGGATTCTCCTCTCTGCATTAGCGATGGCAGACACCAATGACGGAAGTCAACCAAGTCAACTCATCTTGTGTTGCCAGATTGTGGTGCTGGTGTTGGCAGAGTATCTCAGAACCTGCTGTTGCATCACTTTCAAGAAGTAGACGTGGTTGAGCCTTCTCACCATTACATAGAGTCTGCTCGCAAGGCTTTGAGTGGGTCCAGTCCCCAGTCATGGCCTTCACAGCATAAGGCAGCCACCTTTTACGAAGTTGGCCTGGAAAACTGGACACCACACAGCGAGAGGCAAGACACACCATGCCTGATGACTGAATGGCCGTTGTCGTGGTCTTGCTCAGCAGCAGTCTTAGCACAGCTGTGTCCAAGGCTTATTTGTGGTCTGAGCTACACAGTCATGCAGTCGAGCATGCCAGAAAGCATGCTGACGGCTACCAAATCCTGGTGGCAAACTGTGGCCTGTGCTCAGCCAAATAGAGCATAAAACTTTTTGCTGTTTAACAGACATGACATGCAATGATGAAATCATATTGATAATATCAGTATTTATCATTATTACGGACATGACATGCAGTGATGTGCCTTGCAGGTATGATGTCATTTGGATACAATGGGCTTTGCTGTACTTGACAGATGGTGAGAATGTCTGCTGAATGTTGCTTCTCATGGCTGCAGTTCTGCATGTCACCTGTGTTAATATCCTGTTCTGCATGGATGCGTAAAGACACTGAAGCTCTTTCACTGGTGCCCTTGCAATGCAGATGATGCTGTAGCTTTCTTTGACAGATGCAAGGCTGGCTTGAAGCCTGGTGGCATCATAGTAGTCAAAGAGAACATTTGCAAACACACTGAATTTGTTGTGGACAAGGAGGACTCCAGTCTGACAAGGTCAAACAAGTACATGTTGCAGTTGTTTGCCAAGAGCAAGATGTTGGTGATGTACAATGTACTGCAGCGCAATTTTCCAAAGGAGCTGTTTCCTGTGCGGATGTACGCTATCAAGCCAAGAACAGTCACTGCTGCAATCAGCCAGAACTGAACCAGCAGCAAGTTGACAAGATGCTGTCTAGGCCAGAATGAATCTGTTACTCAATGAATATGACTTGCGATTGTACTGAGGCTTCACGTCACATGTGAGCACTTGTCCTGTTGCTGGATCCCATGTTTTGTCACACCAGAACAAATCATCTTTTTCATTGTGGACAGCCTGTTGTTCCCCATGCTGCCTGTAGTCTGACCTTGAAGGCAGGACTGTGAAAGTGCCCTCTATGACCTGTCCCCTGCTGTGCCACAAGCCAGGACGAGCAACGAGCTCATGCTCTTGAACAACAGTGTGCTGTAGTAGCACACGCCCAATTGGCAGGCTTTGCAAGTCCTCCCTACACAGCAATCAAGACTTCAGATTGTGTTTTGTCTGTGCCATTGTGACTTGCCAATTTCAATAAAATTTAAAATTGCATGTTGCCAAGCAGCAATGCACTCAACATCCAGAACAGTTGCAGGTAAACAAGGACAGGGGGCGCATGTTTTGCTGACGCCAAGCAGTAGTATCAGCTTCACCATATATCACAATGTTGCACTGCCATGGTAATGTCATAATATTGTGCATGCATACCTGTCATCAAAGTAGCCATGCTCTACCCAGAGTCCCTGATCATCAGGAAGTGAATAGCAATGCACCAAGTTGCAATATGCCTCCATGCGGTCCCCATTGTCTAAGTCTTCATAGTATACCTGAAAAGAAAAGACTATACAGTTTGGCATCAATTTCATGAGAAGCCAAGTGGCATACCGAGCTGCCCAGCATATTACACCTGCGCTGATACACCTGTGCAGGTGTGACAATCTCGTGATGCACCAGCAGGGGAAAAACATACACCTGCAGTGTTGCAATGCAGCGTCTGGCTACAGTTGCATGCTGCCGGAGCATGATGTTTACAGCTCTAAACGCCTTTACACGACGTTCATGTCTTTCCCTGCAGTGTAGGGACACACTGAAAGACAACCTCAGAACAGGGTACTCATGGTGAGACAGCAACTAATGCACTTAAGCTTGCCACAGCAGAGCAGTCACTGGTACCCCTTTTTTTCATGCAAATGCCTACGCAGGGTCTGGGATCCCTGGGATGCATCCTTGTAAACATTTATCAGATAAACTTTATCTGACATCCAAAGTAGCAAGGAATCCGGATCTGACCAGAGCTCCTTGTGTTTTGTCTCTGACGTCAAAGCAATGCCGAGTGCCGTATTCATCAGTGACTTCCAAAGCCTGGTAGAACGTAACCCCATACATGCTGTGTAGTCCATGATACTGCTTCACAGAATTCCCCCTTGGAGCTTTCTTCAATGGATGTAGTCCAACCACATCCACAGCAGGCGATCTAGCTCTAGGAAAGGGCTCTTTTGACTGATCGGCTGATGTTGGATCATCCTGATCTGGGTCATGATCACTGCTGGATGCAGCTGTGGTGCCTGAGTGAGCGGTTGGACTGGTAATGGCTGGAGTGATGGAAGGGCTTGCATGCAAAGTAATAGCAGGAAATGAAAGATTGCTGGTGGTTGGCAATGTCTTTGTGTGAGTGTCAGGTACGGAGAGAGCTGGAGCAGCAATGCTGCTGTTCAGATCAGAAGAGCTGTTATGACCCCTCAGGAAGGAAGCACTGCTGTGCTTGAGGCTGGCTTGTGAGGCTCTGCTGAAGCTGCTGAGTGTAAGAGCAGTGGAATCCTGTGGTGGACGGCATTTGATATCCCTGCATATATCCAGTAAGACTGGTCAACAAATGTTGTCCTGAGGGCTTTCTCAGCACCAGGGCTGTTGGCTGTTCAGCTCTGAAAAGCCAAGTGCAGGCAATCAGCTTTTGCAGCTGACTGTGCTGATTAGGTCTGACTGTGTTTGGCAGCAGGAAGACTTGTCAGGTGCACAGTGAACAACTGCTCACCAGTGCACGTCTGACACAGCTGATGTCTGCGGTGCAGAAGCAAGGCTAGCTGTGCCAGTGCTAAAGTCGGGGGTGGACAAGGGGGGTGACGCGGGGGAAGGGGGTGGCATGCCTGGGGACAGATCTTCAGGGTTGACTTGCTCTTTGGGATTGCTCTTGACAGATACCTTGGCACCTGAAGGATAAATTGTTGAGTTATGGAGTATTTGTGATGCATATGCTTCATATGACTGATAAAAGCATCAGCAGAAGAACCTGATGCTGGACTCAGAGTTGTGGAAAGGAGCAGGTCTGCAAGCTGGCAGTTTGTTGGTGAATCAGCAGCGCGCAACAACTCAACCTCCTCATTGTCGGCTGCATGAGACTGAGATCTGTTTGAAGACGCCAGCTGCTTGTCAAGCATGCCTTTAGCGGTTACGTGCTTGCTTGTCCTTGCTGTGACTGTAGCTGGTGGTACACCCTTTGCCAATATGGAAGGTGGGACCAAGGCATACTTCTCAGTCAGCAGCACAGTTTGTGTTGCAACGCTGTCGAGCAGCCAAGAGTGGTCTACCACAGGTTTACCCCAGGCTTCTGCCATTTTGACTTTCTCAGTGATAGGTTGTGCAGCATCTTTGCACACCAGGTGCGTGGTGACACCGTGAGTCAGATCGCCGCAGTACGCAGCTCCCAAGCGCCATGCTAACTGCCTAACCTCTCGACGTGAGGCTCCAAAGTAGCCTGTGCCGGTTACAGTGACCTGATCAGCTTGAAAAGCAGTCTGCATCCTTTGTCGATAGGTCATAAGCCACAGGTCGGCATCAGCTTCTGCACGCCGTTCGACAGCCTGAATGGTCACGAAGGCAGGACACCAGGTCAATGAGGTAGCACATATCGTTCAAATCAAGTTCCGACTCCCTCATTGCAATACCTGAACCAACTTTGTTTGACTGAGGTTTGACCTTGCAGACCAGCTGTTCTTGCCCGTACGGCATGTCCGCGGCTGAACACCATTGATTAAAGCTTGTCTGCTTCGGCGGAGCTGCATGCCAATCGAGCTGCACCGCCATCAGCGCCTGAGTCAAGGTCCAGTTGTCTTTAGCCTGCAGACAATCTATTGACAGCAAGGTGCTTACAAAAGTGTTGACATATGTTCCAAGACAGGGGTATGCTGTCTTGAGCTCTTCATTAAGCTGCGGCTCAGATATACCGACTTGTCGTTGCAATCGAAATGTACGCTGCAGGTGCAAAGCAGGCAAAAAGCTTAGATGACCTTGTCGATCGGGCGCTTCTCCACGACCTGCAAGGCCAAGAAAGCCAATTTGCACTGGTACAGTGACCGCAGCCCTGGCACGCTTGCAAAAGCTACTTTAAAAGCTGTTTGTGAAACACTTGGCTCAACCTTGCAGGAGCTGCCACAGATAGATCTTGAGGCCACAGTCCTTAACAGGCTGGCAGTCCTGGAAGTTCTCTGCAAGAGTCAGGCACAAACCATCAGCATTCTTCAAGCTGAGAATAGCCGCCTGAACAGCAGCCTTGCAGCCAGCACATCTTACACTGAGGTCTGCTCAACACTGCTGTACCCAAGACTTGGCTCTGAGGTTTTTGCCACACAGTCAAAGTGCATGCTTGCAGATGCCATGCAAGACTTGTCCTGATCCTGTGTAGGGTCACCAGCAAGAACATGAAAGTACAGAAGAAATTCTGCACCCCAGCTTTGTGCCATTCAAGGGCAGCTCACATATGTTGGAGAGCTGTTTTGCCGATTACAAACCATCCAATGCAGCCTTCATTCCTGCACGGCATCATACAGTATCCCCTCAGCAGGTGCACTCGCCCAGCCCTGTGCACATGCTCAGCAGTCCTGCTTCACCACTAAGACCTTTGCAACGGCATCATTCAAGATCCTCTCAGCAGGCACACCCGCCCAGCCCTGTGCACACGCTCAGCAGTCCTGCTTCACCACTAAGACCTTTGCAACGGGAGGAGTTTCTTGCCAAGCTCCCCAAGGTGAGCCTTGGTCAAGTTTGGGCACATGGGGCTATCTGCCTTGATAGGGCAAGCCAATGTATATTGTTTCCCCAGTTATTGTCTATTGACTCCCCTGATGAGTCTTCAAGACAAGAAATGTAATCGGTTGATTGATCCAGACGTGATGACGTGATTGACATCTGCATTTAGTTTGGTTGTGGTTAGCCTATTGTACAAGGCTACCCGGATTGTTGCCAGCATAGATTTACAAGTCCTGCTGAGGGTAAGGCCCTACCCTGTGAGGGGGCATTGGCTCTTGCAGCATGGGGCTATCTGCCTTGATAGGGCAAGCATCCAGACATGATGACATGATTGACATCTGCATGTAGTTTGGTTGTGATTAGCCTACTGTACATGGCATACCCCGATGGTGCCTGGCACAACATTACATTCCTGCTGAGGCCAAGGTTCCACCCTGTGAAGGGGCATCGGCTTTTGTGTTTGACATCTGCATGCACATGCTTTGTTCTGACACCTGGTCTAGATAAGCACATAATTCATAAAGTGGCAGTTAAGCACATGTTGTACAAAGTGGCAGTGGCACAGACCCTCACACCTCACAGAGTTGAATTGTACAGCGTGAGCTGTGGCTGCAGGTTGTTGTCAAAGGTGGGCAGCTTCTGCCCATCAGAAGCTGCATTGAAGCCTTCCTCAAGGGAGATGAAACAGCACTGCAGGCTACAATGGGTCCCTCATCAGCAGAACTGCAGCAGATGTTGGCGAGGATGGTTTGGGCTGCAGATGCAAATGGTGCAGCCAACTCAGCAGCTGCCGTCTCAGCTGCAGGAGCAGCTTCATCTACTGCAGACCAGGCCAGCTTCAACACCTCCATTGCATCGCCAGCTAGTAATGCAGGCCATTTGCGTGCTGATTGTGATTCTAACTGCAGCTCTTCCAGCAATGTCAGTGCAGCATCAGAAGCACAGGCAGCAGAGAGCACACCAGAGGCAGCTTTGAAGGCACCAGCAACTGCATCTGCATCAAGAGCAGAGATGCAGCTCTGTGAGCATGACATGTCAAGTCAGAACCAGTTGGCTGCGGGCAGCTCTGGCCATGATGGTAGTGCGGCTGAAATTGGCCAGAATGATCATGAAGAGGAAGCTGGATGTGATGTGCTGGTCAAGTACTTGCTGAGGGAGTTTTTGGGTGGTGATCAGACCACCCAGCTTTGATGAGCTGTATGCGTTCATGCCTTGTAATGCGACTGGTAGTTCCTGACCTTTGTTTTAATGCGCATGCTCATTCTGTCGATTGGCTGTCAATCTGCAGGCTGTTGCGGCAGACCATTAGAGCTTGCTTGCGTTGTAATTGACGTTTACACTACCAAGCAGACTACTTCCTGTATTGGGCACCAAGACTTCACAAATAGTCAGCGTCCATTCCGGATGGAGACACATGCAACCTGACATATTCACAGGAAGATTGTTCAAAGGGCAACAGAAGCACAGACCCAAAAAAGACAGTGCTGCAGCCAGCAAGTAGCCTTGCACTTGTCTGGGACGCTGATGTTGCAAACGAGCAGAATCTTGAATGCACAAAAACAGAACTAACACTACTGCAAATGTTGCTGCACACAGACGACAACAGTGCATCGCAAAAACAGCTACGAACTACAAGATTACCAAATAGCAAAGTCTACAGGCAAGGTTGAGGCACTACTAAAGGCGTCATATGTTTGAGTACGCAACAGGTGTCATTCCTACATGGTATTCTTTCTGCTGTACAATTAGGCAATGCTAATGCCTCACAAGTCACCGAAAAGCCCACGATGTGTTCTGCTCCTGCAAAGCATCTTGCCCATCAAGCTTATTGCTTTCAAATGTCCCGTTTGATATACACTGGGTAGACAGTCCAGTCTCTCCATGCAAATGACATGATCTCTGATGCAGCGAGCACCCATCTGATTCTCCCAGCATGTCAGAAGCTGCTGATAGCCACCTCAGCGCTTCAGCTTCCCACTGCTGGAGACCTCCATATAATACAACACATGCATGTGTCAACTCCACATACAAAAAGTTTTGCTTGACAGTGTCACAAGGAAAGGTGCCTGACAGGTGGCCTTGCAGGCAGCTGCGTTGGTTCCTCAATAACTATTGGCCTCTCCACCGAGCCAGGCTCAATCTGTTCCTGCAGCCAGTCACGCTCTGCCTGAAGCTTGCGCACCTGCAGTGAACCACCACAGAATTTTTGACATTGAGGCAACATTCGGCACTTTTGGTAACTAATATTTTCACAAAAGCTTGCATCATGCAATATGATAAGGTATGCAAGCTTGACTCAGTAAGCCTGACTCAATTTAACAGAAATGATTGCTGCCAATGTAAGCACTGCTTTTCCTTAGAATCTTGTTTATGTCTGGTTTGAGAATTTAGTCTGGCAAGCTGCTGTGGGCAAGGCTTCACTAGATGCATGAAAGCTTGTGGTTTTGCTATCAATGCATGACATAGTCTGTCATGCATGGATAGCAACACCACATATTATGTACGGGACATGCATTCATTTGCATAGCAGGCCTAGTAGTACTTACTGCGCACTGATAAGCTACAAAACAGATGGGCTTGGAATGGGTTAAAATCAAAAGTACCTTGTGTTCAAGGGATTCTGTGTAAGCCTCCCTCCTTGCTCTGGATGCTGCCGCTGACGCTCTGTTCTTCTCTTTCCTGGACATCATCTTCCAAGCGCGGGAGTTGAAGTCAATGCCGTCCGCACAGAAAATGACGTCTGCACTGCTGCTGCGTGAAGACTTGTCTCCACAGAGGGCCTCAGAAGCAGCGGCGGCAGCTGGCAAGTCACCAGAGGAAGTGTCGGTGATCATGTCCTGGGCGGAGGCACTGTGACGCATGTTGGCGGCAGCCAACTCCGCAGGGAAGCCCTGAGCCTCAGAGGTCAATGGCGCGCTCGCAGCGCCGTGCAGGGCAAACTCAAGGCTAGTCGCCGGACTGAACTCGACAGCAGCGGAAGCCTGCTTCTTTGGAGGCACAGGTGGCAGCGAGAAGGAGTTCTTTCTGCTGCTGCGCTCACGCTTGAACTTCCTGCCAGGCTGCGGCGGTGGTGCTTGCTGGCTAGCCTGGTCTTGGATGTTCTCCTTGGCACTGCCGGCTGAATCTGTCACACCTGGAATGCTTGGCATGGCATTCTGCTGCTGCTCCTGAGCAGGCTCTGGTGCAAAGGAGACGACCTTGCCAGTGATGGTGGTCTCTGACGAGGTGACAGGCTTGCTGGTCAGCAGCACTGTGCCATGGGAGATCGAACTCTGAGGTTCTGCTGTGCCAGCTGCCCGCCCTGTGGCAACATGAGCTGAAGCACCATGACCCAGCAACACTGCACCTACAAAGCTATAGGTCAATTCTGTGCACAGTACAATAATGCCCTGCCAGAGTAGAAACCCTTGTGCAGAGCTGTTGATCTATGGCTGCCCTGAGCTGCAGACTGCTGACCAGCACAAGCTTAAAAAGCACCAGCAAATGCAAACAATGCAGTGGCGTAAAAACCAAAAAAAACAGGTCACCTGGCAGCTGCTGTGGAGGCTGTTGCTGCTGCACGCCAGAGAAGCCTGCACTCATCATCGGCCCAGCCCCTCCAGGGACCAGGAATGCCCCTCCAAACTAGACCACCAGGACTTTGACCGAGTACACCTCCAGCTTGTGAATTTGCTGGCTGCTGCTGCTGCTGCTGCTGCTGCTGCTGCTGGTAGACAGCCTGGTATGAATATTGTGATTGAGCAGCAAGGTTTTGCTGCTGCTTGGGCTGCTCCTGCCGTTGCTGCTTGCCAAGGGAAGGGACTGCTTGATGCTGTGACTGTGCAGCATTAGCAGCAGCGCTTTCATGCGAAGTATGACCAGACTGATATGAGTTTGACTGAGAAGAGATCGAGTGCGACCTCTGCTCTAGGCTTTGTAGCGCGCTGCTGTATGGCCCATCAGCAGGCTGGAACATTTGACCCACAGGGGGAGGGATCAGGAACCCAGAAGAAGACCGGAAAGCTGCCTGAGCAGCTGGATCATGCGCATTCATCACTGACCCATGAGCATAGGGCTGCTGCCCTTGTTGCAGAGGCTGTTGGCCCTGAAGGTGCACTTGCTGCTGCTCAGGTTGCAGCTGCTGCGGCAGCTGCTGCTGCTGTTGTTGCAGAGGGAACATCTGCTGACCCATACCCTGACTGGACTGCCCATGGTAGGGGTGACCATAAAGCATCTGCATGGGTTGAGATCCACCAGCAGCATGCTGTGCTGGAAACTGCATGGGTGGGTACATAGAAGAAGAAGTCTGGCTGGGAAGGTACTGAGCAGAAGAAGAGGGATGACCGCCCATCGCCACATGCTGTGGTGCTGTCATCTGTTGCTGCTGCTGCTGCTGTTGCTGCTGCCTGTATGCATGGATTGATTGTGGCTGCCCTGACTCTGTCCGTGCAGGTGTCATCTGTTGCGCTCTGGGCACATGGGTGGGTGCGTAGCTGTACTGCAGTTGCTCAGAGCCAAGGCCCTGACTGGTCAAAACAGGCCCATGTACGACCTGACCAGAGTACACGGAAGTGGCTTGCGCAGCAGGCACTTGCGTCATCTGCTGCTGCTGCTGCTGCTGCTGCTGTTGCACAGGTGCTAATGATGGTGCAGGACTAGGGTGATCGTGTGGCAGTGGGGCACTATTATAGCGCTCTGGCAGCACAGGTGCTGACAGCAGCTCCTGGAATGATCCAGGACGCGGCATGCGCTGCTGCTGCTCCTGTTGTGCCTGCTGAGGCAGCTTCTGCTGCTGCTGCTGCTGCTGCTGAGGCAGCTGCTGTTGCGATTGCTGGGGCAGCTGCTGTGATTGGTAGTGTGGCACAGACTGCTGCTGTGCTGAGATAGCATTGCTACGCACCTGATATGGAGCAGGTTGCTGCTGGTGATGCTGTATGGCTTGCTGGTACTGATGCATCCCATACGGCCCTTGGGCATGCTGCTGCTGCTGCTGCTGCTGCTGTGGCAGCTGCTGTGGCAGCTGCCGTGCCTGGTGCTGCTGAGGCAAAGGGTAGGGGGCGTACGCATGTGCATAGCCACCAGGAGGTGCAGATTCTGGCGCTGCAGCGCCACTGTCCTGTACAACTCGGCTGTTCAGCACCACAGGCTGCTGTGATGGGGGGTGAGGGGGGGAGCCTTGCTTGGGCTGCTCGGGCTGTGTTGTGGGAGCCGAGGTACGGATGACGATGCGAGGGACAGATTGCACGCTGCCATCTGGGTTCACAACCTGAGCTGCAGCACCAAAGTAGCCAGCCTGCAGGCAGAAACAGAACACTTTCAGGAGGCGATAACAGAGCCTTAGATGATACAGCTTGAATGGAGGCAACCTAGGGCAGAAGGCACTTGCAAGGCTGTGTCGAGGAGTTATATGTAACCATGCATTATGTTGCACCATGGACTCTGGTGCGTTTTGTGAACAGCAGCAGCATGAAAGCGCCCATCATCAGGCAGGTCACTGTGCAACACCCCCTGCTGAATCTCAATGCAAAGGAATGTATGGTGATTGAGTATTTATTTGAAATGCACGCTTGCAATTGTCATCGCAACAAAGGAGCAGAGGCTCACAGGAGCAGCAGCAGTGACTGCTGCATGGATGCTGAATGCTTAGCAGCCCAGCTGATATCTTTGACTACAATGCCTGGCTCACCTTCTGGGCAGCCCAGTATAATACTTGGCTTCTCATTAAATTGACGCGGAAAGGCGTAGTCTTTTCTTTTCTTTTCTTTTCTTTCTACAATGCCTGGCTCACCTGTCTCTGATTGCCAGGGCTGACTGGACGGCTGTTGGGCCTGCTCCATGCATCCCCACCCATAGCCCCCGAGGTAATCACAGTACGGGGAACAGCCCCATATGACTCTGTCTGAGTCCCCAGGGGCATCCCTGGCTCAGCAGGCCCAGGCAGCTGGGGATATGCATACTGGGATGGAGGTGGTGCATAGGTATTGGAGGCCACAGCAGTGGGCTGCTCAGCGGGGGTGCCTACATGTGATGAATTGCTGCTGGCAAACTGCACTGCCTGTACAGTGCCCTGAAGCTGCGGCTGTGACTGCTGCTGCTGCTGCTGAGCAGGGGTGTATGCCTGCTGAGGGGGGTGTGGCACGGCTTGGCTGGTGTACTGGTACTGCTGTGGTTGATGCGTCCAGGCAGGCATTTGCAGCTGCGCCTGTGGGGTAGAACTTGGCCCAGTCTGAGAATGTGCAACAGAGTAGCCTTGAGAGGCAGCTAGCTGCTGCAGCAGTGGCTGTTGCTGCTGCTGCTGCTGTTGCTGCTGTGGCTGTTGGGTTTGAGCAGAGTCTTGTCTCTGTGCATCACAAGCAGTTTGGGTGGGCATCGACCTTGGTCCTACTTGAAGCTGTGAGCCTGCTGCCTGCCTCAGGTCCTGCCCCAGCTGTGGCCCCAGCTGCAGCTCAGGCACATGCAGCTGTGGGCTGTCACTGGTATCTGCGCCCACAGCTGTGAAGGTGAATGGTGGTGGGTTTGCAGGAGTCTGCTCCACTGTTGCCTGTGGTGGAGGTGCAGCCTGCTGAGGAGTTACAGAGGCACCAGCCTGCCCACCCTCCTGTGAAAAAGCAGTTTTTGTGCTGATTCAGCGGACTGGGAAACCAGAAACTAGACCGCCTGTCAAGCTGAGGCAGAGATGTCATTAGTCATCCAGAGAGCCATGTGTGCGCTTGTATGAAAGAGGAGATCGACCTCTGACTCCTCCTTGTTGAAACAGAACTCTAATACTCAAATCTGGCTGCAGAACTGACCTTTTACTCATACTTTAAGCTGCAGAGTGTTAAAAAAAGCGTATACATGGAAACAGGCATTGATTTCTTGTGCCCATTTTTCAGATGCAGCATGCCATATGCAATCTGAGCTGGCACAGACTATAACTTCTGCCATGCTGACTGAATAGCAGTACCTGCAGACCCTGCTGTTCCTCCTCTTCCATCTGTGCCTGGAAAGCAGCTTGCAGGCAGGATGTGATGCTGCCGTCCTTATAGAGGGAGCCATCCCTCATGAGACTGCCATCACGGAAGATGCTGTTCCCTTGAGCACCCCCACCAAAGGTTGGGGTGCCAGGAGAGCTATCCCTGCCGGAAAACAGCAAACGGTTGACTCAGCACACCCTGATTTGTGCTCTTTGCCTAGGTGCTTTGATGTGTGATGTACGGGAAGATGTGCATGCTTCTTTGCACATTAGCATTGCAATCTAGAGGCAAGATATGATAAGCTGAAAACAATTGACATGATGTTGAGATGTGCACTGCGTCATGCAATGCTACAAGCGTGTATGCAATGCTGCAAGAAGCAATAGAAGTAAGAGGGGTTGAGACTGTGGGACCAGCAAAAGCTCACTTGTAAGCCTTCATTAGTTCTTCCATCATGGAACCATCTGAGGTCCATTTGAACAGGGGTGACGCTCCTGCTTCGCCGCCAAGCTGTGCTGAATTACCTTCTCCTCCAGGCTCTGTCAGCATGTCTGTAAGGTTGGCTGCTCCTGCAAGTGTTGCAGCACAGCAAATACAAGCTGAGGTGATGATAGTATGCGACTGCAGCTTGACTGTACCGAAGAAAGCCCAAGCAGCCTTGACCACTGCATGTCTGCATGGTGACCAATCCAAAAGAGGCTCAAAGTTCACTTGGCAGAACATCGCAAAACAGCAGGCATGTCGTAAGCGGCCAGTCGTGTACGACATGTCAAGTGACCTTGCAAGAGCGAAGCTAGTATAATGCTTTCTAATCATTGCATGACAGGTTTTATTCTAAGACCGGCCGTTGGCAAGCACCACGTTGTCGTTTTGCCGCAAGCAAAACAGCTGAGAAGGTTACGGAAGCCATGCACGACCGTGCGGTCAGGTCAAGGCATAAGCAAGTACCTGCAGACGGTTGCTTGTAAAGTGCCTGCCAACCAGACGCTCCCCACGAAGGCAGCTTAGGAAGAACAACACCGGCAGGAGAGCCTGCGCCCGAGACCACGGCAGCTTCCTGCATGCCAGGTTCGGCGGCTGCTATTGCAGTCGGCGACGACATGTTACTATGAACGTGTTGTTCTCCAGCACTCACAGCATTTCTCCGCGACAGGAGCTTATGAATGCTGGTTAAACCCCAAGACAGAACTGGGTCGAAGCACTTTTAGGCAATGACGCACCTGTCAGGACACGAAGTAGCTTGTTCACGTGCAGCACATGGGCTGCCACGAGATGTATCGCTCAACACCGCAGTATTGCTTTGCCGAGCAAGCACTGCATAGCTCGATACCTCGCTATCGCTTCTTCAGGCTCACGTTTATGCAGGCAACAATGCATGTCGTCAGCTAAGCTTTGGCGGTTCATGCCTCTCGCGAGCCACTATCTGAATGCTGGAAGAGCGCGCCTGCCTCAGCCGGCACCTTCCTGCTTGTTCAATTTTTCCGTTCATCAAAGGTGTGCATAGCTTTTGTGAAGGTACATGATGCCGTCTCATGTCATTGCCGTGACTGCGCTTCGGATTGCAACCGAGAGTTACCGCAGGGTCTGGGAAGGTGCAGTCCGTCCTTGCATCCTACCGCAAAGCTTGTTGAGGTCGGCGGGTCTTCATTGGTATCGCCCATACTGCGACTATCAGTGCCTGCCGCCACGGCCAAGGCGCACCCCAAGAGCAACTATGCAGGCATGCTTTGCAGAGCAGCAACCACTCAGGAAGCCTATACTTCAACCTCATCTTGTCGCTTGTTTCATGCAGGCATCTGGAGGCACAGCCGAAAGCCCAACTGCCAAGAGGCAGAAGATTGGTGACACAGATGCTGCCAACGGCCACACACCGTACTCAGGTATGGCCTATTGTCACGCAGACCACATGTGGGAAGACTGCTGATATTATGGCTGTCACCTTGCTGCCCTCTACAGATTACATCAAAGCCGAGTGGCATACGTCTGATCATACCGACATTTTTCAACCATACTTACATGTACATTATGGCCATTGCCATGTAAGCCAGTGGCATCTTTACTTCTGTATGTGCAAAGAACAGCTTGACATTCCACTCCTTTTGCTGATGAAAAACTGCAATATTAGTCAAGTGGGCTAGCTGGCCCCCAACGACTGTAAAAGTCCTGAATAACCTAGACTGAACACCTTCTGAGCTCCACAGGGTTTTACTCACAATGCAGGTACCAATGCTGGTCCCCATGTCACACAACAACAGCACTCACAGGACACAGAAGAGCTGCAAGTCAGCTCCCAGCAGCACTTACCAGAGCAGCTGCATCAGTCACCAACCGAGTCACCGCAGCAGTCTCCCAGAGACCAGCAGCACTCATCAAAGCAGCTGAAGCAGCAGTTGCCACAGCAGCCAAAGCAGCAGCAGCAGCCAAAGCAGCAGCAGCAGCAAAAGGCAAAGAAGCAAAGGCCTATCACACCAGAGCACCAGCTCCTGATAGATGTTCAAACAGCAGCCAAGACGCAGGACCCAGCAGCGGGCATCACAGCATACAATCGCGCTGTTGCTGAAGGCATCAACGTGGATCTGAGCTTGTATAGCGTGCTGCTGTACCTATGCTCTGGGGGAGACGAATGGGAACGGGCCCTTCGCCAACAGCTAGTCGAGACAACACCATTGGTTGAAAGCATCATGCAACAGGCGGCGGCAGATGTTGCCGAGTCAGAGGCTGCCACAGCTGTGGCTGAAGGTGCAGCAGCCTCAAGCAGTCATACTGGTCCCACTGTTGCGGCCAGTGGGGAACAGGGCAACAACCCCACAGCTGCAGATCTGCCTTCAGGCAGTCCTGGGACACCAGATGCAGCCAGCGGTGCCGACACCACAGCTGTGGAAGGTGTCACCACAGCTGCTGGATGCGGAGACGAGGGGGCCAAGACGCAAGTTGCTACTGCTGTCATTGTCAAGATGTCTCCTGCAGAGCTTCACGAAGCGGGAAGATCCATATTTGATCAAATGCAGGTAATGCTCTTGCACACCCATGCTTACCCCTAGCTTACCCCCAGCTTACCTCCAGCTGTCAAACCTGTTGAATTGGTAGATCGTATAGAGTTTCGCAAGACAGACTGCTTTGGAAAGACAAGACTTGTCCTGCACGTACCTCACATGAGCTGGAAAGCGCTATCATTATTGATATTATTATTATTACCCCCAGCTTACCCCATGCTTACCCCATGCTGACTACATTGTCTGTTGCTCGGGCTGCATTGTGCCTGGTGGTCCATCAGCTACCGTGGTGCCTTTGTTGCTGCTTGTTGAACTCGACCAAAAGTCAAAAAACAAAATGACACCATATTGTTGGCACACCATAAGCATTCCTGTTCCCTTTGGCCCATGGTAGCCTTAGGAGACTCACTTTATGATTGCTGAAAAGCATAAACACTTTTTCCCTATTTTTTTTGCAGAGACGCAGCACCAAACCTCTAGAGCTGGCATACACCGCTTTCGGAGGCTCCCATCATCATCATCATTGAGATGCAAAAAACACTTGTTTTCACTTTTTCTCTCTGCAGACACGCAGCACCAAACCTCTAGAGCTGGCTTACACTGCCCTGGCCCGAATGGCGGCCACAGCTGGGGACGGCGATGCTGCACTGGAGGCCACCACCAGGGGGCTTACTGCAGGGGTGGCCCCCAAGCTGAGGGGGTTTGTGCCGGCCCTGCTAGCCTATGCTGTTGCTGGGAAACCAGAGAAAGCTTTTCAGGCGAGTAAAAATAAGAATGGCTCTTGTTGTGACAATGGCAAATTATTTGCTGTGACAATGGCACCCGTATGATCAGTCACTGACCCTTCAAACCCTAGCTCAAGTTCTGAACACGCTTACTGAACAATGCTAGGGCATTTTGGTCGATTTGGGCTGCAAGCTATTGTAGTGAAGTTGCTGTTGTAGGCTGCAACTGGGGAAGCTGACAAATAGTCATGCCTGCCTGTGCATGCACACAGACTAATCTGTTCATGCATGTAAGCTGAATTGGTCATGCCTGCACACAAACTGAATTGGTCATGCATGCACACAAACTGAATCACTCGTGCACACAAACTGAATCATTCATGCACACACACTGAATTTATCATGCATGTCATAGCAGGCTCTGGTGGCATTGTCAAGCATGCTGCTGCAGCAATAGATATGTTTCGCTGGCAGCGTTTTATTGTTTGGTTATTGTTGGTCTCCCTGTACTCAAACATCCACACCAGGCCTAACTAGGTTCTCAGCTGTGAGCAAATGGCGTGTTCACATTCAATTTGGGATTTGACTCTGCTCTAGTTTCAAAAGTGCAGTGCACTCAGCAGTCCATGCATGACATCAAGAACCAGCATGCTGACAGCCACTGTGATGCTCTTCTTCTCAGGTAGCTGACAGCCACTGTGTTGCTCTTCTTCTCAGGTAGCTGACAGCCACTGTGTTGCTCTTCTTCCCAGGTAGCTGACAGCCACTGTGTTGCTCTTCTTCTCAGGTGGCTGACAGCCACTGTGTTGCTCTTCCTCCCAGGTAGCTGACAGCCACTGCGTTGCTCTTCTTCCCAGGTAGGCTGACAGCCACTGTGTTGCTCTTCTTTCCAGGTAGCTGACCTCATACAAGAGCAGAAGCTGGACCTGACCGAGAGCGAGTTTGCTCTTCTTCTTCAGGCCTGTGCCAGGGGCGCCGCCAGCTGGCAGTCTGTCAAGGCCCTGCTGTCCAAGATGACTAAGGAGCTGACCAGGCTGCAGCCTGAAACCCTAGCAGCTGCTGAGCAATACTTCCAGTAAGGGCATCTAGGTTTAGGCAGTAGGGTTTGGTTACCTAGCTCATCACGAGCTGGAAAGTGCTTCTATTATTATTACTATTATGTTTAGCGTCCTGTCCTAGCACGCTTTGTTGCCATGATTGAGACTCATGCAGTTGAACCCGACAACATTAAGGATCAAAACTGTCATCACGACATCACAAAAAAAGATAATGACACCACTACAACACTGTTACACAAGAGATAGTAAGGACACAAGAGATAGTAAGGACACTCATAACACTTACTTCAATGAGACAAAGCCGCAATATGTTGAACAGGAGTGTCAGAGACAGAAGTGCTTCAAGGCACTTTGGAATTCTGTTTTTATCTTTAGGTACTGTATGTACTTGAGGTGTCTTCCTGCTTGCGTTCAGAATTTCACCACTTCCTGGGCAAGGAAAAGAGAAAAAGCAGAAAAGGGCTGTGTTTACAACAAGCCTGGGTGAGGTATTTTGGCGTATCATTCGTGATGACAATTCCACTGTAGGGATTTCAGTCATGAACACTCTAAACAGAAGGGCCCATGTGGATGCACAAGCCTGGTTCAGGTATACTTGCATGTGACCGGTTGACAACACTGCCTGTCTAGGTTTTTTTTATGAGAGAAACCCTAGAACAAAGTGGCCCTTTTTGGCAGTACAGGTCTGATGCTGCCTTGGCAGCAGTGGAGGGCAATGACAGTTGCTTTCTAGGGTTTGTTGTTGGAAAAGAAACCCTAAAACCAAGGGCACTTTTTGGCGATGCAGGTCTGATGCCGCCTTGGCCGCAGTGGAGGGCAATGAGGGCAAGAGCAAGGGCCGAGGCTGTTGGGTGCTAGAGCCCTGCACAGTCAGTGACACCGGCCAAACCAGCAACTGTGGTGGCCAGCTTCAGGTCAGCTGCTGCTGCTGCCATCCGTCCTGGTGTGTGTGTGTGTGTGATGCTCAAGCAAAGCTGAGGCCCAGAACAATATTGTCCAAATCCCAACCAACATAAGACATGACCACATGGGCTCGACACAAACACAAGCTTGTGTGCTTGTGTGTCACACCAGGAACGTGCTTGCTGGCCGTAGCTTTTCCTGATGCTTGGAACAGGTGAAAACGTACACACATGTCTGTCTTTTCAGCAGCCAGGTGTGCTGAGAAAATGCAATCTCTGCATACATGCATTGTCCTTGAGACATGCATTTGAGGCTGCAGCAAGGGATGTTTCTGAGTCATGCAGCGCACACCCCTCAGGTGCAACTTAGTGTCTCGTGTTACTGCATGTTGGCTCACAGGACTAGGGTTCAGGCACACCTACGGTACGTAGCAAGAACGATTAGCTGGAATGCCTGTAAATTATTATAATTGTTGTATGCAGGCGCTGGATCTGGAAGAGGAGGAGTGGGACCAGTTTGCCAGTGGCATAGCCCAGCTGGCTGCACAGCGTGAGCGCAAGCCCAAGGACTTCAAACTCTTCCAGGCAGGTCACAGCAACACCATGGTTGCTATCATCATAAATTGTTTATGCAACACTTTTATATAATATTTATAATATAACATAATGTAATATAAGTAATCACAATATAATAAATAATAAGTAATTTATATAAATATAGTAAATAATAAATCATAAATCATAAAACCCTAATTGTTTTGAAAGAAAAACAGGCCGTCATGTATAATGCTGCCAATGAGTGACTGTCTATAAGGCAGTGGTTGGTCGTCATTGCTTGCTTTCCAGCAGGACTGCAGGGCATGTCTTGTCAGATTGAACCAACTTCACGCTGTACTGGGCCAATGTTACACTGTATGGGACCAATGTTATGCTGTGTAGGACTATTGTTTCTGGTGTGTGTGGGACCAATGTTACGCAGTATGAGACCAATGTTACGCTGTATGGAACCGATGTTACGCTGTATGGGACCAATTTTACACTGTATGGGAAGCGATTGCCTCCATGAACAAGCACAATCCCTGCTTGCTTGATGAAGCAGGTACATACACTGCATGGTGGGATCAAAATGATCAAAGCAGACCAAAGATGCAACTTGAGCAAAGGGATCCCCAGTAGGGCCAGACTCAATCACAGGGATCCCCATCAGGGTCAGACCTGACATACGGAATCCCCAGTAGAGCCAGGTGCATTCACCGGGATGCTGTAGGACCAAACCTGTCACAATGCCTGTCACGATTCCCTTTGTGGTGTGGTCCAGGCATGGCTGTGTAACCTAAAACCTAAACCTTGAACGGTAAAACCCCCTAATACCTGAACAAAGCCTTTTGTGATGTGGTCCAGGCATGCCTGTAAATCACACCCCCCCTTAGCCCCACCCACACCCCCACCCACCCATCCCCACCCCTCCCCACTTCCAAAAACCCACTACAGAAACCTTTGATGATGTGGTCCGGGCATGGCTGTGCAACCTAAAACCCCAACAACAACATCAAACTAACAAATCTTTTGTGGTGTGGTCCAGGCATGGCTGTGTAGCCTACATCCTAAA
>JAABUP010001091.1_pt1 | contig 57610 bp, 88 predicted proteins | sample 5559201 | NCBI WGS metagenome assembly JAABUP01 (sample SAMN10711887, study PRJNA513373) | rock metagenome | isolation source: Antarctica rocks | place: Antarctica | reverse complement strand
GAGGCGATTGCTGAGCTTGATACCTTGGGCGAGGAGTCATACAAGGACAGCACACTGATCATGCAATTGCTGCGTGACAACCTCACATTGTGGACATCAGACATGCAGGTGAGTTTGAATTTCTGCTCAAACTTGTGATCTCACCAGCTCGAAAACTACCTGTCCATTCAGCAGAGCAGCCTAACTGCACCCAAGCAAAGTCCTCAATACATATGTAGCAAAAATGTGACATGGTCTTGGCCATTGACAGTGTCAAGCTGCATCTGCAGGACCAAGACACTGACCAGCCTCGTGAGGGCGGTGGAGATGTAAAGGTTGAGGATGCAGACCAGTCCTGATTGTGCAAACTGATCCGTGACAGTGTCTTTCTGGATGTATTGCACAGGGCTGAATAGGCAGTCCTGTCACAGACATTGTAATAGATGGCTGCCACGGCAATTGTGGCAAACAAATGCCTATGTTCTGGCAGTCAAGATTCGTTCACACCTGGGCTAGCCTGTTGCTGGGTTGACACAACAAACCTTGTTCTTTGGCAGACAGTGTGTTGTGCTGCCTTTTTATCGTTCTTACGGTCCTTCAGGCTGTACGTGCCAGCTTCTGACAGTTTGCATTTTGTCCGGACACAATTTGGTATGTATACATAGGATGTCCCTGTGGAGTCTGCACTTCAGTGTTTGCAATGCTTTAGGCTGTAAGAAGTTCTTGCCAAGGTGTTTGCTGTCTGTATATGCTTGATGCTTTGCGTGGTGCTTGCATTTACTGACCCAATGTATGCCAGGCTGATGCAGTATTGTCAGCTTATGTACAGGCACAATGGGCACAGAAGCTTCTGGACTTCATGTGAAATCTCTTAGTCTTGGGCTCTGTCTGGCTTCGTCCATGCCTGCTCCCAGCAGCGGATATGAGTATCATGCAAGATCCGTGACCCCTTGTTTTGGCAGTGAATACATCTTGTTTACTCCAGGCATGCTTCCACCAGCAGATACGGGTATCAGAACTCCCTGCAAATGACATGTACTACACTAGGCTGGGAATTGTCCTTGGTGACAGTGCCCGTGGTATGTATGTATGAGGTCCTATCAAGCTCTTAGTTTTTCATGTATGAGACTGATCTAGCATACAGGTATCTTGAGCTGCCATTGACGTGTGATAAAGCAGGCTTACAGGCTAGACTTGCCTCGCTGCTTGTGTGACTCACTCAGTCTTAAGCTGCTCAGGGACATGTCCTGGGTAACGCTGCAGTGATAGCAGTCAAGCAGGCATGCAGGGCACAGTATTCCTGCAGCCTTCAAACATGAAAGTTGCACCATGACAATCAAAATCTACATATACTGTTCATGCTGTATGTTGCCCTGCCAGCTGGTAAATGTGTATGCCCTTAAACAAAGTAATTTCCACTGGGTATAATATTACACAAGTTGATGCAGCTCTTGATTTGAAGGTAGTCAAAAGTTAACAAAATGTCAAGTTGCTGCCACAAGTTTGCTGGAACATGTCATCTAGACTACAGAGCATCATGCATCAAAGACATGTCATTTGCGCAGGCATGAGCCGTAACTTGCACACTTATGCTGTCACACTGTCTATTCCATTGTTGAGCACACTGATTTCTGGACTGATGTGCAAGACATCAGTTGGCTTCAAAGGCACAGCTACAGCACATGAGGACTGCAAACCTCCAGGATCTTTTTATCCAGGGCTGCCTCCAATCGCATCGGGATTAGCCTCACCAAAGTTTTTGCACCACTTCTGTGATGGAATTGGTCGTGTGGGAGGCAAAGGCCGTTGCTGCAAGCAAACAGCAGATGTTACCTGCAAGGCAGCAATCATAGCAGTGCAAGCGCTGCCCAAGCATGGCAACAGTCACCTCCAGCTTTGCAGAGAGTCTGAAAATGGGTACGGTAATGATAAAAAGGGCCCTGCATGCATCAACATTGTTAGTTCTAAAGTTTTCTGTTCAGGTTGATTTCTCGTACTGCATACAGAGTCTTACCCGAAAGCGAGTGCGGTATTTCGTCTCCAGTATTTAGGATCAGCCCACCAACCACCAGCTGGTGACCACACGCCTACCAGATCCACAATGCATCAGATCCTTGCAAATATCCTCAGGAGTATACAGACGAGAATGGCAAGACCTACCCTTGGGATACGACGCATGACTGTCTCCACCTCCTCCTGCCATGCCGTCACCTGCCTCACCTCAGCAGAAGAAGCTACGATCGGCACCCGAGATGCTCGTTGGATTCGTTTCGTGTTAGCTCGCTTTCGTTGAGTCGCGCTACAGTCGACACGGCGTCAATGCGCTTCTGAAGCGCCTGCACACAGCTCAGACGGGGATTGCCGAGCTTCGGGATCAAAGCAGAAATGAAGCTTGTACTGTCTTCAAAACTTTGACATAGATTGACAACCCGATCAGCGATCGGCTTCGTCAATACACCGTCTGCTACACATTCTGCATCTGGACGCTTCAAGCACAAATCTTGCAGGGGACAAACGCTTGTGCAAGATGGCAGCAAGTCAGCTGCCTAGGCGTATCATCAAAGTATGCGCTTGTACACTCCTGTGCTCGATAAACACTGTAGCGCAACTCATAATTGACTAGCTGCTGTTGTACAGGAAACACAGAGGCTGATCAGCGAGCCAGGTGAGCTACTGGCGGTTTGTTGGAAAACACACTTCTGTGCCCAAGCTGTTGTGTGGTGCTTTGTTGGAACTTGACATGCACTATGTGGCATGCAGCTCCTGGCATCAGTGCTTCTCCCTCTGAAGAGAATTTGCGCTACTTCAATGTCATGATACTTGGTCCTCAACAGTCCTGCTATGAAGGTACGGCGTCAACCTGCTGTCCAGCACCACAGCAGCGTGACTTCTGAACTGTGGCTGTGGCAAACTTACCTGTATTTGCAGGAGGCGCATTTAAGCTTGAGCTCTTTCTACCAGAAGACTATCCTATGGCTGCTCCTAAGGTGTGCATAACCCTCACCAGTCTGAAAGACAACACAGCGCACCTGCACCATTAGGGTTTGCATGTTGTATGCATTGCTTTGCAGTCTTTTGAACATTGGTTGACCATTGGTCAGGCACACAGCTGCAGCAGGCTCTGCAGCTGGCCTTGATCTATGAACTTTTGCTCTTTGTTTTCACCTCCCCCACCTCCTCCTGCTCCACTTGCGTATCCCCATGTGGCAATCAGTTGCATTTGCCAGGTCCGCTTCCTGACTAAGATCTTTCACCCCAACATTGACAAGCTTGGGCGCATTTGTCTGGACATTTTGAGTAACGACCCTCCTAAAGGAAGATGGAGCCCTGCATTGCAGATTTGCACTGTCCTTCTCAGGTGGGACCACTGTCTGTATTGATGTGTATGTATACCCATATTCAGGTGCGATTTTTAACAAAGATATACCATCCGAACATAGACAAGCTAGGGCGGATTTGTCTAGACATTCTAAAAGACAAATGGAGCCCTGCTCTACAGATAAGAACTGTCCTACTGAGGTATGCTATTCAAGTTGGCCTCATACAAATCATCACTCAGTAGCAAGGCTGCACAGGAATGCTGCATGATCTGCTGTACTCTTGCACTGTCGTTGACAGCGAGTGTTAGACTTTTCCTTATGTAAGATCAGTCAATTTTCTGAGTCAGCTACTTGTCTGAGCCGCAACATCTGTCTATTATTGCATGAGTTCTGCCTTTCTCAAACATTTTTTGGTGATGCAGCATTCAGGCTCTGCTCAGTGCACCAAACCCAGATGATCCTTTGGCAGAAAACATTGCAAAAGAATGGAGAGAAGATGAAGCAAAGGCTATGCAGACGGGTACAATTTGTCAGAAGTCCTGCTGCGCACAGTAACTTTGCTGTATCACGTGACAACTTTTCTGTGTGCTGCTGCAGCCAAGGAGTGGACAAGGTTGTACGCAACATCTTCCTGAAAGCATCTGACTGCAACACCTGTCGCAAGAAAGTCACACGCTACACTCGTCAGCAATTATTACGGGCTTACATACTAGGCCTGGTGTGTGCAACATGCTTATAATGCATCACTCACCTTGCCTGTGTGATTGTACAACACCAATATTAACTGCGCAGCCTTTTGCAATCATGCCACTGATACGTAGCAAACCATTTGCTGATGGCCAAAACGTGTGTACATTGACTCCTTGCCACTTGATAGTGATATCGCTTGCAGCCGTCAGGAAACAGTCCTTGCTGTATGTCGACTTTGTGTAGTTTACCCTTGCATGCATGCGCAGCTCGTTGTAGTGTCCATTTCTGATCTATCATTCAGATCTGCTTGCAAACGCTGCATTGCGCAATGCTGTTTGATGCACTTCACAAGAGTCTTTGCATTAAGAAGGCGTTCTGCTCCAACCAGACTGCAATCTGTGGCCATGCCTCTGCAGCCAAGGGTGCCACAGCATGCAAAGGTTGTCTGCAGTGCATAACATACGCCTTGAAATGACAATGCAGACCCTGAGTCTGGAAGACACACCCATTACAGTCATCACCCTCATGCATGCACTCCTCAACGCTGTGACATAACCAGCATCTGACGAGTAATTTATTCATCATGGATAAAATGACTGTATTCACAAATTTATTGTCGCTTGCCGGAAGCTGGGTGTGGCAGATGGTTGGCACTATTTTGCCTGTCAAGCGAACCACCCATTGCCTGGTTTGAGGGTATTTGCTGCATATTAGGGTGCATGGGGGCCTGGTAGCCTTGTGAATACATTGGCGGCCTAGCGTTTGGGGCAGACTGGTTCATTTGATGACCATACATCACACCATATTGACCTGGCATCACACCGTATCCCATTGCCTGACCATAGGGTCTCATATTGTTTGGCATGTAGCCCATCATCTGGTCAGGAGATCCTGTACAAAGGCAACCAACTTTCCTGAAGTTGCTGCCATGCCTTGCTTCATGTTCCAATCAGCTGTGCGAGCAGTCAACACCGCCAGATACGCTACACAATGCAAGCTTGATGCGTGACAACAGTCAGGCACTTGCAGGGCCACAAGGCGATGGGTGAGTGATGTACCTGGTCCCATCATAGGCATGCCAGGCATCATACCTGGCATCATGCCAGGGACCATGTAGCCTCCTGACATCTGCATGGGCATACCACCCTGCATGGCCATATGTCCGCTGGGCCTACCCCCGGGCATGTGCATGTGCATGCCTTGGGACTGAGCCCACATCTGTTCAGATGATTGCATGTAAGGTTGCCGCCGAGAAGCCATGTGTCCACCTGTATGCACAAAGGTCATTGCCTGTACTGAAGTACAGCCAGCTGTTGCGCCTCTGTCTTGTCCATCCTTTGCAAGAGTACATGCACAGCAGACTAGTGCTGGCTCTTGATCTGTGGAACACCACCTCATTGCGACACACTGCTTGCTGGAAGCATGAGCTGGATAAGCTCACAGTGTTGGCCTGGGCTGATGTCGATACCTGGGCTGATGTCAAAACTACAAGCATGACTCACCCTGAGCTTCTAATGCAGTGTCACAGTGCAGCTCTTAAATCCACCACCAAAGTGAGATTGCTTGTGTCATTGATTGTCTTCAGGCCTTGCTTTTGCTGGCAACAAACAGAATGCAAAGGCACCATTTGCAAGGCACTGTGCCTGTACTGTCAGCCCCGCATATGGTGTATTGGCTTCAAGACAGAGTCTGACCTGAGGGTGCAGGGCTGAGACCCCTACGGCCTTGTGGGCTTGAGGCAGGCCTGCCCTGACTGTTCCCTCTAGATGCAGCATGATGAGAAGCACTCACAGGTCTGGACTGGCGCTCCTCGGCTGAGCTATCCACAGAAGCCTGACTGTGGCTGTGACTGTGGCTGTAGGCTGCGCGAGGCCTGAAGCAGCACACAACTGTTTAGTCCAATTGTATCAGTCAAGTCATAGTAACAGAGCAATTTCCAGTGAGGGCAATTTCCAGTGAGGGCAATTTCCAGTGAGGGTCACAGCATCGAACTGGCATTGTTTGCGGCCACAGCATACGAACAGAATATACTGAGGAGGGAGCAGCAGCAGCACGGCTGTGGGTAAGGTCACTCCAGCGAAGATGAAGGCTACCAGCGGGATACAAGATGACTCCCAGGTTGGAAGAAGCAAAGACATAAGCTGAGCAGCATGGTCAGATATAGCGAGTGGTCAAGCAACAGTCTGGGATCTTTATGTACACAGGCACACAGTAGATCAGAGTGTATCATGCACAAAGACAGACAGGCACACAGCAGAGGAGACAGAACTTTGACACAAGCAACAAAGGTTGATGTGAAGATATGTGATAGGGGTCCAACCTGGGGCCACCGGAGGGCTGTGAAGGGGGCAAGGAGGCTGCAGGCACAGGCCCTGGCCCCTGCCCTGCCCCGCCAGGTGGCAAAGCAGAGCCTGATGGCTTGCTGGCCGGGGTGAATGAGGGAGCCTTCACATTCAACTTGAACTCCCGGGCAAATGGGTTCAGCTTTGACTTGGGCGTGCCAGCTGGCTGTGCTGCGCTGCTGTCATCACCCATGGCGTTGCCTGACCATCACACATTGCACATCACTCAACTGCTACTCAACTGCCACACTGCAGGCTGCACATGCACCACAGGCCAGACCTCCAATCTTTCACCACCAAATGTGACTCCAGTCAAATGCCCTTCACGTAGTACAACACAAGTGGCTGCAGCAGGTTTGTTGCGCGAAACAGCTGTGATTGATTGTTGAGTGCGCTGGAGGGGCATCCTCAGGCAGCAAGCAGTGTGCCATCAGCCAATGTACCTGAGGTGCCTGCAGAGTCAGGTCTGACAGCACCAGAAGCAGCAGCACCGCCACCAGAGGTCTCCGCAGCACCAGCAGAAGCTTCTCTGTCAGCTGCAGCAGCAGCTGGTGCAGCAGGCGCGCTGACAGATGCACGGGTTGATGCTGCAGCTGAGCTGGTGGCTGAGCCAGGTGAGGGCTTCCTGGGGGTGGGCCCTGCTGCTGCCCCAAAGAGGTCAGAGTCCTCTTCTCTCAGCGGGTCAGCTTGATCAAGGACAGAAGTCTCAGATGGAGACATGCTGATAGCTGAAGGGCTTATCCGGGGCGATCTGCACAGCAGCAGACATCATGTCAGCTTGTATTTACAGCTGTGCCAATGCTTGTAGTTCAGCATGCCACACAAAGTGCTGCAGATAAAGCTTATACAAAGAAAGCAGGTTATACAGATAAAAGGAGCTCACACAGAAGCAGTGCAACACAACAAGGCTGCAGCTGTGCACATCACTGAGCGCTGTGCACATGTCAACAGTCAGATTGGTCACAGACAACGACCAACAGCAGAGCTTCAAAGGCATTTTGAGGTGCTGGAAAGCACAGCTGCGCTGAACAAAATTGCTGCATGTCAGGATACAGTATGTACCGTTGCTGTGCAGCCTTCTTTGCTGCTTGCTGAATTTTGTATTCCTGGAAGCTTCTCAGTGTGCCCGTATCAAATCTGCAAGGCAACAGGTGACATCAGCATGCACCAGACAAACCATGCAAATGATGCAAACCAAGAATCATTGCATGTACAGCACACAGCGCATGAGAGCTACAAAATATGCCTGCAATCATCACACATCTGGCCTGTGTGAAACAGGCCCCAAGTTCCACAGAGAAACGGCATCATGCATGTCACATCAAATGCGCTCCTTGTCAGCCTGCCATGACAGCAAACACCAAAAGCCTGCCAGTGTAAATGCACACCCATGCAGGAGATGAAGATGTGCAATTAAGCAACAAGCATACATCTGACGCAAACTGCAAGCAACAAGCTGCTGGCAACAAGCTGCTGCTGCTGCAGCAATCCTGGGAGCAGCTGCCAATGCATGTCAAGGTGCAATTTGAGCAAAACAGTGCAAGTGCTGCTGCTGCAGCAATCCTGGGAGCAGCTGCCAATGCATGTCAAGGTGCAATTTGAGCAAAACAGTGCTAGTGCTGCTGGTGCAGCAATCCTGGCAGCAGCTGACCATACATGTCAAGGTGCAGTCTGAGCTAAACAGTGCAAGTGGTGATGCAACTCAGCAGCAGCGTCACTGACTTGGCAGAGCCAACGTTGAGGTTGAGGGCTTCCAAGGCCGCAGCATCTGCAATGAGGGGGGAGGAGAGGGGGCTCTTGGCAATGGGGGTGCCATAAGGGGATGAGCGGTCCTTCTTGGACCCAGCCAGGTGGGTGCGCACTTTGTTGTGCTCAGCTCGCATGGACATGTCAATGGGCTGACTGGCGCTGCCTCTGCTGCTGGAGGCTTGCTCCTCATTGTCCACCCTGCACTTACAAGCATGAAGTTGTTCCTGTCGTTATACAAAATCTGTTTTTCCTCAACATAGAGCTCTTTCTTCATCCTAATATCTTGATGACGATAACAAAATATGTTTAAAGCGGCAATGCAAGAGAATAACCCCTGATTGGTGCTTTGGAGGAGACATAGCATGGGTCATGGCTGACCCCAAAGAATTTTGGAGCATCTGATGAGAATCTCAATGGTGAGCTGATAGCGCCTCTGCTGCTGCAGGCTGGCTCACAAAGATCAGCCTTGCTGAAAGGCACATACTGGGCCAGGGACAATAGTGGCCAAGGGACTGCTCTGGTCAGCAGCTGGCAGAAGCTAGCCCATGAAATGGCTGCTATTGTCTCTGCTTCTGACAGCCAATCTGACGGTCATGCACATGTACATGCACCCAGACACCTGATTATGCAGTGTGAGCATTGAATTGCACCTGAGTTGTCCATGGGATGCCCAGCATGCAGAGTCGCGTACAAGAAGCGACCAGTGCTGGAAGCTTGCTTTTTGCACAGCACAGAGCAGAGCGTTTCTTGAAACGTGGTGATTCCAACACTTCATGCTGGCATTGCAGCTTGCAGCATGTTGCAGATCAGGCCACACTGTTGCTGAACCTTCTGCATATTGCTTCTGTCGCTCTTTCTGTTTATTGCAAGATGGACGGGATCCCAAATCAGAACTGGTCAGCCCTTTCACCGTGTGGCACAGCATGGCGATCTGGAACGGGCCTTTGCAAACCCAAACGGGTAATCCCAATGGCAAAGTTGTTAACTCCCATTGGTTGCCAACAGAGCACTGCCTTTCTGGATCCAATCTCTGACACCTCAGACATGGATCCCATAAGACACGAGAAGATTCTGTTCTTGCAACGCTGTATTGTGCTTACTGCATGTGACTACCACTAGGTGACATGCAGCAGCCAAGCTACACTGACTGAAGACCTGCAGAGCTGTAAGCCAATGCTCCCCAACAGAGTAGGGCATCAGATTGAGCCCCAAAGGGTTGTCCAAATGCTTTGTCACAATTTCTCTAACCTAGGCAGGGAACAGCCAAAGCCATCACAAGAAGCAGTGGCAGAGACTGACCTGTTGGAGGCTGAAAGCAGCGCAACAGTAGCGCCAGCACTGGTCCAGGCAGGCCTGGAAGGAGCAGCACCATTGTTGCCTACACCACTGCCTGATGCAGATTCCCCAAAGGTGTCAGCATTCAGTGCATCATCCTCTTCGGTGGCATCCTCTTGTTCATCAGGTTCAGCAGCATGTGATTGCCTGCCAACTGCTGAGTACAGGTCTTCTTCATCCATCTGCATACCATGATGATGCTACTTAGTGGCAGGAAAGCTGGCCGAGCGTCTGTGGCAAAGCTAAAGCCGCAGCATCTCTGTGCTTCCCCCCCCGCCATGTGCTGTGCTTTGCTGTACATGACTCCCACGGCATGAAATCAAGTCTTGAGCAAAGAACAATGATGGGAGATATTCCATTTGTGTCTTGAGATAGCAGCACCACGGATTCCTCTTAGTCTGGCACACAGACAGAGCATTGAACAGCATCTCAGGGCTGCAGCTGATATTGGAATCTGGCAATTGATCATCAACATGTGCCTCACAGATCATTATTGCTCATAGACAGATAATTATCCTATCACTTGCCCTCAAACACAGCCTGGATGTGAACAGGTCTTGTACAGTTCTGCGCATGACCAATCAGGAATTGTCCTGAAGTCTTATGTATAGCTGCTGCATGAACTGCCAGCCTGTCTGAGATGCAGATGCACCAGTGCATACAGCATTGTGCATGCACCACTACATTGGCTTTGACAGGAGGATGCCCACCCCAGAGTCCACGAGTGCTCCTCGCTCCTCTGCCATATGACGATTAGAAGTTGTGCCCCCCTGAATCTCAGCAGCAAGGCGCTCTGCTTCCTGAACACTAATAGCTGAGGCTCCTTTGTCGAGCTTTGTGGTGTATAGGTCTTCATTGTAGGAGGTTGCAGTGCCAAACAGCTGCTGGTTGGCTGCAAACTGATCCCACTTGGTGGAGCCTTTGCCCTTGGAGGCGGCATCAGACTCAAGCAGCATGCCACTCAGGTCATCTGAAGTCTCTGGCGCCCATTTCTGCAACTCCCTCCCAGCTAACCTGCAGGATGCAACTGCAACTCAATGAGGCAGCTGAATTGTAAACATTAAGACAATGCAGCCTGCAAGTCTTCAACAGGAACTGCAGAATTGAAAATGGAAAGTCCTTGTCATGCTGCTGACGATGAAATGGACAAGCTGCCAACAGTCTGACAATTGCACATTTGCACATGTAGTCTAGTCAAATGTATGTACCCTCCACGCCCTCTGGAAATTGCAGTGTCTGTGCTGAAAGCATCCTCTGCAGGCCTGCTGACATCGTCTGCACCCATGCGAATGTCTTTTGCAGTTAGGGATACTAAGTCTGCTGATTTGATGATGAGCTCCTTGATAGGCCTTCTTGCTGCTGAGCCATCCACTGGCTGTTGCTCAGCGTCCTTTATTAACTTGGCCATGTACAACACCACGTGCAATTCTGAATTTTCGAGCTGAGCTGTATGGAAAATGCCCTGGTATGTACCACCGGCTTTTACCTGCAGTGCCACGAGTCGAACGATCACTTAAAACCATGCCAATACACTGCGCACGGTCGGAGCAACATCGAACCTGCCACGCGCACCTGCACCTCCACGGTGTATCCTACTAGCACTTGGAAAGCAAAAAGGAATCGTTCGTTGAGAGCAGGCGCGGTCGTCGCTGCTGGTGGTGCAAAGCCGATAACTGTTCCCATGACCGGTGCGTTCCCTGCAGACCTGGACGGTTGGATGGGCTGGCGGGAGGAAGACCTTTCCGGCTTGCCTCCTCTGCCACCACGACCTCCAGGTTGTCTGCGGTTATCTCTCGGTATCATGGCTACAAAGCTACAGGCAGGATTTGCTAAATACGTAACCCCCTCAAGTCGCTGCGGCACAGTGTCAACATGCGCATCGAGCGACCGTAAGATCTAGACCACCAGACAATCGACTAATCAGATCGGCCGTTACTCGGGTTGCAGTGCAATGTGTTGCGCCCGTGCGAGCTCGCGAGCAAGCCTTTACTATTAGTGCCCGGGCCAGATTCCCCTGCTCTCACTTGTTCAGTCAGGAGTCGCGCCGGACCCCAGAGGCTGTGCGCTGGACACTACACCGGGGTGCGACCGTTCTTACAGGAACACACTGCATCTGGCAAGCAAATGAGGACCCAGTTGAGCTGGTCAGACAAAGCGGTAAGCTGACTCGCCTTGTGATCAGTTAGTGCGTGTTCAGATTAGTTTGAACGCTGTGAAGTTGTTTGACACGTGCAGCCTGAAAAGGATGGAGTGAAAGGTGTCTGTTATGATATCGCATTCAAACCAGGTATGTCGCCGTAAAGCTGTGTGCTACTGCAGGCAATATTGTTGTTGACACGCTGTGTGTGTTGGTGCAGATGGCTCTGAGCTTGTGACTGGAATAGGCAGTCGTGTATTAGTGTATGAGACAACAGCAGGAGACCTCTTGCATAGCCTTCGTGGTCACAAAGTACAGATGGCTTGCAGCTTCCCCTTAAGCCATCTCACTCGCCAACTTGACTGCCCAGCCCTTGTCATGCCTCATGCAGGATGCTGTCTACTGTGTTGCATACTCACATGACAGCAAGAGATTTGCATCAGGTGGCGCTGACAAGACTGTCATCATATGGACCAGCAAGGTAAGTCACAGCTGATTGATTCGCCTTGGGTCACTGCTGCTCACTGCCACCTTTGTATGCTACTAAACTTTGCAGGCTGAGGGTGTCGTGAAGTACAATCACAATGACTCTGTTCAAGTCCTGGCATACAATCCACTCAGTCAGCAGCTTGCTTCTGGGACAGCCAGCGACTTTGGCCTATGGTCACCAGAGCTCAAGCATGTGGCAAAGCACAAGGTCAGCACAGCAGTTTTGTTTGAATGCTGCAGGAGTATCCAACCATAGCAGATCCTGTGATGTGCAGTGTAGCCAGATGCTTCATGCAATGCTATGGCCTGTGATGCATGTCTGAATTGACTGTTGATGCAGGTATCATCAAAAGTTGTCAGTCTGGCATGGACAAATGATGGTCAATTCCTTGCTCTAGGTCTTTATAACGGACAGATAAGCATTAGAAGCAGAGTCGGGGAAGAAACAATCACCATTCAGCGCAATGCTCCTGTATGGACGCTGTCATGGAGCCCAGATAAGTATGTTCTCTTGTCCTGTCCTTGCCTATATAACCTGTTCCGCACAAGTATTGCTGTTCCACTGGGCCGATCTGAACGCATGTCATTCTGCTCATGTGCATTCACCCTTGGCATTCAACGCATAAGGGGACACTGCTATGATTGCAAGTGTCAGCTTGGACTCTGAAACTGTCTAACTCTGCAGGGAGCAGTCTGATGTACTGTCAGTAGGCTGCTGGGATGGCACTTTGTCTCACTACTCACTGTCTGGGGAGCCTGTTGGCACAGAGCGGCAGTTGGGGTTTGACCCTTGTTGCGTCTCCTATATGCCAAGCGGTATGCATTGGTTGTGCAACTCACCAAGTATTTCAAAGCATCAATGGGATCTGCTGCTGTAGCAATGTCAGCATGCATACGCATGCTGCATACTACACTTGCCAAGTCATGTTGGCTGTGCTTATTGATTGTACAAGCTGGCAGATCTGCTCCGTGTGCAAAACAATAGACACCTACTGCCAGCGCCATGAGAGCAGCTCCGTGTTACAACCAGTGTGACATGCAGGTGAGTTTATATGCATAGGCGGCACTGACTGCAAAGCCACTCTGTGCACAAGTGATGGCACAATGCTATCAACGCTTGCAACTCGTGGTGGCTGGGTCTGGTGTGTGTCTGGTCATCCCAAGAAGAACTTTGTAGCTGTGGGCAGCGAAGATGGCAGCATTGCTGTGTATCAGCTGCTGTTCTCCACTGTGCATGGGCTCTACCATGACAGATATGCTTTCAGGCAGGATACTCAACAGGCTGCTGCTGCTGTGCACTACACATTGACTTCCTGATGATGCCTGATAGACCTGTTGCTGTATTTTTGTGCATTCTCATCTGTGCATGGCAAATGCTTCACGGCATTTGCCATGTAGTCAACCTGACACTTGCTTTGCCTTTTGATGTTGACACTTCATCAGACAGACACACAGTTGACAAGTGACCCATTGGACTCGCTCTTGCAGTCTGTAGAGTCAACTGAGCGTATTTCTCATGTCTTTCCTGGCATCCTTGTGTTCCTGCTTTCTGGGCAGAACATGTACATGGGTGCATCAGGTTGCCTCACACCTGCTGTTTTTGGTGCATGCTGCAGGGAGCACATGACAGACGTGGTCATACAGCATTTGACAACAGAACAGAAGGTCCGCATCCAGTGCAACGACTACGTCAAGAAGCTGGCTGTTTACAAAGACTGCCTTGCCGTACAGCTGCCAAAGCGCATCACAGTGTATCAGTTGAAAGCTGGAGCAGATGCAACTGACATGCAGTACAAGCCTGTGAACGTCATAGAGCAAGAGCTTGAATGTAATCTGCTGGTGGTGACAGCTCACCACCTCACCCTCTGTCAGGTATCCCACCTGCTTTCTCATGTGTCAAAGGAGCTGCATCACTGCTGACAGACTTTGTCAGGAGACTTTATCGATACTGCGCAGATGATTTGTGTTCTTTCCAGAGCCTGAGAGCATCTGCAGCGCTGTATTCCTGCAGCAGTTGGTCATAGGCTTTTTCTGGCCTTATGGCCAGTGTGGAACTTGTTGGGAACTGTTGAACAGGCCTGTAGCAGCACTTCTGCTGCCCACCCCAGATGTTATGCAATTTTTGCAGGACAGGAAGCTGCAACTCTACAGCTTTGAAGGTGTCAAAACTCGTGAGTGGGTGATGGACAGTATCATCAGGTGATGCACGTCACATGCAGGCATGCCTAGTGCATGTCTCAGAGTATCTCATCTGCTGCTTACCTCCCAAATCTGGTCTGTACTGCATATGTGCATTCCTGTGTGCAGATATGTTCGATCGTGACAGTGCTGACTTGCGCACACAGGTACATCAAGGTGGTGGGGGGGCCAGCCGGCCGGGAAGGACTGCTGCTAGGCCTCAAGGATGGCCAAGTTGTCACCATCTATGTCGACAACCCTTTTCCCATACCTGTGGTCAAGCACCATACCTCCATCAGGTAAGACACGGTCAGCGTCAGCAAACATGCAGATGCAGGCATGCCCTCCTTTGATGAGTATCTGCCCTCCTCTTGGACTGGGGGTGAAACCAATAGCCCCTCACTCTGGTGGCTATATACATGTAGGATGTACTTATCTTGTTGAAGAGCATGTGAATACTTCAGAAAGACGCATTGCTACATATCTAGTGCCTTTGAGCAGCGCAGTGCAGTGCTGGCCGTAACATCTTGTGACAAAACAACTATCGTCAAGCGCAGCAACAGCGCATTGTCATGTTGTTTAACAGTCACCAAGCAGACATGCATGCACCAAGCAGATGCAACCCAAGCACAGGGTCTGCATGCATCAGCAACCGCAGATACGCTGCCTTTGGCGTCGATAATGCTGCAGGAGATAAGCCCACGCCTGAGTAGTTAAATCTTTGAGTTGCAATCTTTGTTGCCTGCAGGTGTCTGGATCTGAGCAGCAGCCGAGGGAAGCTGGCAGTGGTGGATGACAACAACACAGTGCAGGTGTACAGCATGCACACCAAGGCCTTGCTCTCGCAAGACAAGAATGCCAACAGCGTTGCCTGGAACACAGAGTTTGAGGACATGCTTTTCTTCTCTGGTGGGGGCAAGCTGTCTACTAAGACAGCCAGCTTTCCTCTACATCAACAGAAGATGCAGGTCAGCCTGCCAAAGCATTGGATGTGCTTCACAGCGTCTTGGAGATGCTATGCTAGCTTCACACGCAGGCCAGCATGGCTCAAACAAGCATTGGCTGCGCGTACTGGGAAGTTGTGTGTCTGTGCTGCAATACGCAAATATCATCTGAAACAAATACTTGTTGCATGCGCACAAGTATGGCAGCAGCAACAACGCAACTGCTTCAGCTGGCAAATTTCTGGTGCATTCATGTAGTGCATTTTCCCCATACAGCAGCACGCATCAGATGTGCGGCATCTTGCAGCCATGCTTTGCATTTTTCTTTTAAACGAAATTCATGCCAAGATTTTGCAAGTTTTCCTCTGGAAAAGCTGCCTGCGTTTGTAGGGGTTCGTCGTGGGGTTCAAGGGCTCCCAAGTCTTCTGTCTCCACTATAACAGCATGCAAGCTTTGGAGGTGCCGCAGTCTGCTTCCATGCAAGGCTATCTCGCTGCAGAAGACTGGCAGAATGCCTACAAGGTTGCCATTTTCCTCCTCCTTAACTCTCCTAACAGCAGCTTGTGCTCTACAGCTGCACTGCTTCTCTATTTCAGCAAGCCAGTTTGGACAGTGCTGCAGTTGTTCAAGCTGCAAATCAGCAAAACACAGTCTCGTTCATCATATGAACTATAGTCATATAGCTTGATTGCAGATCCGTCTTGTCAAAATTGCAATGCATGCTTTCCTGACCTGAGCCGCAAGACCAGTACCAGGCTGTGGACAGTGCAGCCTGCCCAGAGCTTGTACCTCAATCGATGAGTCAGCAGACATTGCTCAGAATGCAGGCATGCTGTGCCTCTTTGGCTGCATCCATGGTCCAGGCACGCTTTCTGCTATCAGTCCAGCCTGTCACACAGAGCCAGTACCCATGTCAAGCAGCACAACCAGTCCAGCTTTGTGACATCAGTCATGCTCGTGACTCAAAGCCATTGCACAGAACCATCTGCAGCTGACTGCTGGCTTCACCCAGGGCAACAGGCTAGTCTTGATTGCAGGCGGCTTGTCTTGGGGTGCCTGATGTACAGTGGAGTGCACTTGGCCACGCAGCTCTGCAAGCCTTGCAGCTAGAGGTAGCCAGCAAGGCGTTTGGGCGCATCAAGGAGACCCGCTACCTGCGCCTGCTGCATCAAGTGGAGCAGGCGCGCAAGGCTGGCCAGCCAGCTGCAATCCTCATGGCAGACGTTCTTGCCTATCAGGTATGCTGGCACACAGGCCAATCACTCTCCCCCAACTTTGGATCAACTGACATATGATTCAATGTTGCCATGATCTGCAGTCAGCAGCATGTGGAGTGCATTGACACGCATGCTCTACGGGCAGACAGCCAAGGCTGCATGCACACTTGCATCTGTACGACCGCAGTTAGTCCCTGCTGCTGTGACATTCTGCGCTGGCTCTCCACATATCAAGGTTGATGGAAAGAGCTGACATGCACTACGACAGGGTACAGATGCTTCTGGGCTAATGATGGAGCCTGCCTGGCTCTCACACAATCATGTGGTCATGACAGGGAAGGTATCAGGAGGCTGCTCGTGCATATGCCCAAGCAGGGGCCGTGCACAGGGCCATGGACATGTTCAGTGACTTGCGTCAGTTTGCTGAGGCCAAAGCCTGGGCTGAGGAGTGGGAACGCACCAAAGACTCAGAAACGGTATCAGTTCAGTCAGTGGGTCGCTCACCAAGGCAAGCAGGGCCGGTCTCGCAGAGCCTGGTGCAGAGGCAGGCTGAGTGGAACGAGGAGATGAAAGACTTCCAGGCTGCTGCTGATATGTACATGCAGGTGCTGGCAGCACTGCATGCCTGCAAATGCAACTCACACCTGTCTTGCAACTGGGTGTGAAGTGTGTTGCACGAAGAGCACATGAGGAGCACAGCTGCATGAAAGGTCGTGTGTGATTTGTGATTGGCGGAGATGCCCAACACTTGGACAGGCTGTTGTTACTCGATCAAATTTTTTATACATCGCTAGCACTTCCCTTGAGCAGCGCCACACTGCCTGATGCCTAGTCCCAATGCACACAAGTTACAATGGCTCACAGCAGGATAGGACATCTGCCCTTGTGAGTGCATACCTTCTGGTGGACGGTCGGACTGCTTATTGGCTTTGTACTGACTCTGCTTGGCAAATCCGAGAGGGTGTCTCATGCAAAGCCCATGACCTGCAGGCCAAGAAGTTTGACAAGGCTGTGGCCATTATGGGCCGCAATCAATGGTGGGACAAGCTGAACCTGGTGGTGGGGCAACTGCAAGGGCAGGAGCCTGCAGAGAAAACAGCCCTAGCCATGTGCGCAGCTTTCTTCAGGAGAGCTGGCCAGACTCAGTTCGCCAAGGAAGCTTATGTCAAACTGCAGGATCATCAGGTCAATTCCCACGGGTCTCATTGCAGCCAGACATGGTGACATGCTTGCACGCCTGCCCCATAAATGCGCGTGAAAAGTGCTGTGTCAGGGCTTCACTGCATGCTGCCTGAACAGCAACGCCTTGGGCCGAGCAAGCGTCCTTTCTTGACAGTCCAGCTCATCACCTTGAACAATGTACGCAGTGTAACCTGTCATAGCAAGATGCTGCAGACTTATCTACAGGATCTGAAACTGCCTGCCCATCACCTTTCTTATGCTGGTTGCCCATGATTACGAGTGTGAATGCGTGATTGGCGGTTCTGATCTGGGTATAATCTAGCACAGTCCAGGACAATAACCTATTGTTGCAAGGATGTGACAAAGCAAACATTGGTTGTTGCATGTGAAGCAGGCACTGGCAGAGCTTGCAGTGGAGGCTGAGAGGTGGGAGGAGGCTTGCCAGCTGGCAGCAGACCACCCAGACCTGGCACAGACTGTGTGCCTGCCCTGGGCAGAGTGGCTTGTTGCCAGAGGTAGCTTCCAGGAGGCGCGCCTTGCCTACAGGTACTGCTCACCCCCAAACTTTGACCTGTTGCTGCTGCTGCTGCTGTCGCTGATTTGCTTTGTGAGGTGCATAGGCATCCTGTGAGAGAGCATGGTCAGTGTTTGTCTGGCTGCTTGTGCAAGAGGTGCAGTAGTAGCTAGCATGCTGGCAGGGCTGACTTGCGCCAAGACGGTTCGCAATGTGACCCACAAACCTAGAACAATGACACACAAGACATTACACAAGGTGCTCACGGCTCTGTTGTATGCTGATCTTGGTTTGGCCATGTGGTCTGTTTGCATGCAGCTTCTTTGCTTTGTGGCGAGAATCTACCTGAAAAACTATCGTGAACGTGTGCAGGCAGGCTGGCCATTGGCAAGAGAGTGAACGCATTCTGCAGCAGCTTGTTGACAATGCTGTGACGCAGCACCAGTACTCCCTTGCAGCCAGCTTGCATCACCAGCTTGCCGTGGAGGCTCTTGATGAGGTACAGACATCTCTGACGATGCTCGTACTATGCACCAATGCCGTCCGCCATGCACTCCATCATTGATCACGGCAATGCTTGCGGCACTTGCTCATGCTGCATGTTCTGCCTGTCTCCCAGATGTGCCTAGGCTAGTACTGCTCGCCAGTGCTCCTGCTGTGCTGACGTGGAGAAGTGTGCACCTTCCCTAGCTGTATTTCAGCCATCATGCATGCATCCAGCAGCTTCAAGCTGCTGCCAGACATTGATGCTGCTGGCGGCCTCCGCTGTACAGCTGGCCATTGTTGGTGATGTCAATCACCAACTGTGTTGCTTCCTGTGCTTGCAACCCTTTGTTGAATGTAGTGAGGCACTTGCTGGGTTACACGCTTGGGGCTTTGCATCTGTGTGCAGCATGTGAGTGCAGCCATGCCACAAGGCTCAACACCATTGAATCCTTCTCTCCCAGCATACTCCAGCAGCAAATATGTTGCCCTGCTGTCACCAGCACAGCCTGGTGTGCTAAAAAGCAGGCAAAGTCAAGGGGTATTTCTAGTGTTGCCGCAAAAAAAGATCCTCCTGTCACCCATTACCCTTTTGTATGTCCTGATGTGGATCACATCAATCCACACGCTGCTCATGTGAGATGTGCTAGCCATAACAAGAGTCATCCAGCGAACATCTCAGGACCTGTAGAACCCTTGAGGACAATCCTGACTACTCACCTTGGTACATCGACATGACAAGATGCTTGCATGTTCTGTTGGCATGCAGGCACCATCAACAAGTGGCGCAAATGCGGATGATGACAGACTAGCCAGGCATGCACAGCTGTACCAGGAGGCGGAGCTGTACTATGCCTATGACATGATGTACAAGTCAGCAACCTGTCCATTTCGTACTGTCTTTGCCACCACGCTCTTCAACGCGGCATGTTTCCTGCTCATGCGTCTTCCGCAAGTATGCCCCTCAACTTTCACAATGGCATGATGTGCCTGAGTCACATTGGAGATGTTTGCTGTCTGCAAGCTTAGTCATGAATGTGTCTCCATCCATCCCAAGGGTTGTTATGATGAACGCTGACCAGGCTGCATGTTGTAGCTTGTTCACAGCAGAGCAAACTGATTTGTGCAAGTCAAACTGCCTTCCTGACTAGCAGCTGCTTTGCAAATTGGAAACCTTTGCCAGAGCTTGCTGATGCATCAGCAGTGTCTGGTCCAGCATAGCTTTGCTGACTACAAACAGTTGTTGCTTGAAAGTACCTGCCATTGATTAGCAAAAGGAGCAACACAGCCCCTCAGCACTGTGATTCCACCTCAGCGTTAGTGCGTCGCACACACTCACAATTTTTGCAGTCTGACGGCATTTGTGTGTGTGCAGGAAGGCACAAGGAAGTTACCTGGCATAAGCAGAGCAGTGGTTCTGCATGTGTGCGCCCAGCAAGCGCAGCAGGTACAGGCCTTCAAGCTAGCACGCTGGGCTCACACGCAGCTGCAGACACTGCGCCTCCCGCCCTCTTGGCAGGTATCTCAAACTTTGTCTCGAGACCACAATGGGTGCAGCTTTGCCTCAACTGAGCTTCATGAAGCGCTGATGTGAAAACCAATGCAGTGCAGGACCCATGTGCTAGCAAGTTTCGATACACATGGTAGCATGACAACAATCTTGTGATGGTTGTCAGCTGAACTTGCTCATTGTCCCTAAACTTTCTGGCTGCAATGTGCAATCGCAGAAGATGATGTCTGCAGGATTCAATAGATCTGGCTGGTGTACAATTGAGAGGCAGCCCTTTGACTGACGCTGAGGAGTTGTTGCCGACCTGCTACCGCTGTGGATCCAGCAACCCATTGGTCAATGCACAGGTCAGCAGCCATGCATCCCCCTATGCACTCTTCCCTGCAAGCCTCTGCATTCCTGCTAGGGACTTGTGACATTGCACCACTTGCATTGGCCTATGCAGAGGTCGCACTCAGACAGCAGAGCTTGTGCATGCTCAGAACGCGGTCAGCTGCTTCCCAGCATGTGCTGTCCAGCGTGATTGCTTGTGCTGCAGGGCGACGTTTGCAACACGTGTGGAAATGGCGTTGTGAGATCGTTCCTGACCTTCGAGCCTCTGCCACTGCTGCAGTTCCAAGTAGCCTCACACATCTCAGATGACCAGGTACAGCTGTTCTGATATCACAGTTGTGTTCGTGCCATGATCTAGTCAGGCACATGACCTTAGCTTGTCAAACGACACCACACTGGCATTCTGGTACATGCAATCACAGCTTGCATTGAAGGTAGCGTCAGTGCAGCCGTCATGCCTATCATGTGGCAGACTGTTTGCAACATTGTAGCCGCATAGAAGCATGTTCAGCGATAAGCCCATTGGTCTGCTATCTTTGACAGGCTGCAGCTTTATTGGAGCAAGACCCAGAACCTCACATGTCACAAGGGGGTTTAGGGGCAACCACTGATGGGGGAGCTGATGTGCTGCAAATAGAGGATTCAGGAGATGCGCTGGACATTGATCTGGATGATCCCTTTCAGGCGCAGATGCTGGACATCTCACAGCCTATTGTGGCCGATGAGGCTATGCTCAAGCTGCTGAAGCAACAGGTCAGGCATGCATTGTGTGCATGCTATGCTCAAGCTGCTGAAGCCACATGTCAGGCATGTGTTGTGTGCCGGCTATAGTACACTTTTGCAGGCATAGTTCCTGTTGCAACTCCAACCTGTCAATGCATTTGCGAGCTGAGCGTGTTGTTGCTCCTCTTGCATGCTGTTGGCAGCACAGCAACTGCATGCAAGCAGCAGCAGGTCCGACACATGATGTCAACTTTCTTCAGGAGGTCATCATCCGACCAGGCAAACAGGTGGCACAAAGATGCCACTACTTCAAGGTCATGGATCCATCGACTCCAATCTGTCTGGCGCCATGTGGTCACTTTTATGAAGAGGATGAATATGAGATGCATGTGTTGGAGCATGGGTCAGCTCCATTCTGCAGCTCTCAGAGCAAAGCCCAACAGTGATCTGCTGATTTGTTTGTGAATCATATGTCTCCACCTGGGATCAGGTACTAACAGTCCATGTTTCAGGTCCTGTTATAGCAGTCAGTGTTAATGCGATTCCAGCAATGACATGACTTGATGGACCTTACACATTCATGTCGACCTTTGCGACCATGACTAGGGGATCCACTGCCCTGCCCTCTAATTGACCGAATAGAAGCTTTTCAGGCAGCGTAAGATCAGTCATATATCCTATAGTCCTAGTCAACTGAGTCATCTAAATGGCATTACTGAGTCATCTAAATGGCATTAGAAGGCATAGTAGGCTTGCCAAGGTTCAGTCATAATGGGACCTATGTGCTTCCAATCACTCAGTGGCTAACCACAAGTGAATAGGAGACACTTCATCTGTAAACTTGCAGCTGCTTGATTTCATGTGCTCATTTAGGATTGTCCACCCTTCTCAATTACACACAGTACAACAGACAGAACCATTATGTGAAATATAAGTACTTTTGTGTACTTCTGTGAGATTTCACCACATATGGCAGCTGACTTTGTCAAGCTGGCATTGAGAATTTCCTTGCAAGTCCCAGCATTAACACAGCGTACAGGTGTGGTCAAGGCGTTAAGTACGCTTTGGCCCAGGACAGAGAGTACATGTGGATAGGTTCCAATCACGTACTATTGGTGAGCCCTTCTAAGCTCGCAAAAATGGTATGCAGCTTCCCATGCTGACAAACCTAAGAAACTCAGATTGGTTTCGGAGCTGACGGCAACATGTCGACGACCTACCAACAAAATAGTGACGTTGACTGCACGGTCCGATCGACACGGCCGGCCTTCATCCAAGTGCAACCGCAGACTACATCAACAAGCGCCAAAGTCCGACTTACAGCGGGTTTGTTTACATTCGCTGCCTTGCTCAGCTCAGTGGAATTCCATGCGGCGAGCAACTTGCCATGGACGTTTGCTCTGGGTGCTGCGCCAGGAGGCTGCTGCGGCGTCCGCATACGAGCATCAAATATACACGAATCGTTCAGCCGGCTGGCAAGCTAGCCCTGCTGGTAACATACCGTTGCTCTGTGGAATCGGCTCTGCTTGCCCAGACCGTCACAAGGTTGTCTGACTGCAGGTGGCCTGCCATCGACCTCAGCATCTGACTTGGCAAATGTGTTTGTAAATGTATTGCCATCCAGAACGTTTTGTTCTGGTGTAGAGGCGTCAAACTCAGCACAAACAGGTAGAGTCTTTTCTCAATAAGTGAGCTGCACCTGACTCTTCCCGGGGCGGTTTCTGCACACAACTCATATCCTATACCCCCTTTGCTGCAGGTCAACTGGGCACAAGCCAATTTATCCACAACGGCACTGAGTACTCGTTTGAAACAGGCAATCTGGCACAGCTGTCAGATGGAGCCAGCCTGGTCAAATTTGGCAACACCTGGGTTCTTGCTGCTGTCACTTCCTCAGATGGCTTCAGGGTGCAGGAGCGCATCAAGCCCAACATCACTGTAAGACAATCAGTGCAGCATCTGCTCCAAGCTGTGTCAGTGCTGTTTGAAATGCGATGCTCCTGTCACACATCTGACCATTCTCTCACATCTGTGTCACGACCCCCTTACAGCCGTGTCTAGTTTTAGGATGGTGATGCATGGCATGCTTAATGGCGTGGGTTCAGCATGCTTGCAGCCTTATTTATGGTGCCGGCATTACCCGCATCCAGATGTGACCATTGTACTGTCATGTATGGGTGGTCAGGCATGTCACATGTCACTTGCTATCATTGGGGTGTTCCATGCTTGCAGGTAGAGTACAGGGAGCCTGTGGCATCTGTAGGCAGAATGCCAGGGGGTCGTGCAAAGATAGAGGGTGGGCCCAACCAAAGTGAAGAGGATACAGCCCTGCTCATAGAGAAAGCCATTCTGCCTTTGTTTGCGCCTGGGTTCACCCAAAACGTCACAGTAAGCTCAACCGCCACAACTCAACACAGCCCAACAGCCCTATGCTTGGAGCCCAGTCAAAGGCTGTTGTGTTGGTGTGTGTTAACTCATGACTCTGCCACAATCCAACACAGGCCAACAGCCTATACTTGGAGCCCAGTCAAAGGCTCTTGTGTTGGTGTGTGTTAACTCATGACTCTGCCACAAATCAACACAACCTACGCTTTGAGCCCAGTCAAAAGCTTTTGTTGGTGTGTCTGGACTCATGACTCTGCCACAAATCAACACAGTCCTATGCTTTGAGCCCAGGCAAAGGCTGTTGTTGGTGTGTGTGGACTCATGACTGTGATCATGTGGCCATTACCCGGGCCCATTTGTGTCTCTTTCACTCGTAGCTCAACTCTGGCTGTTCAGACATGCACGATGCCAGAGCGTCATGAACAACACTCACAGCTTTTGAACCACGTTGCACTTTTGCATGTGCAGCAGCACAGCACTCAACTGCATGATCTGCACCAGAGCTGCTACAGCTTTTTGTTGTAACGCAAACTACATGCATTGCACCCAGCCTAGTTCTGTCATGCAGCAGTCAATGGCCAAAGTGATGTGCTGTGTAGCTTGCAGTGTGTGCAGACAACAGATCACGCATGACAACAATGAGCCAGGCATGCATGTAACACCCCTTGGCTTGTGTCAAACTGTGATGATATGGTAGTGGACTGACTTCCAAATGTGCGTCCAGGTGACAGCCACTGTGTTGTGTTCTGATGGAGCTGTGGCAGCCAGCAGCGTCGCACTGAATGCTGTGTCAGCTGCTCTCATGTGCTCGGACATCCCATGGGAGGGGCCCTTAGCAGCAGTGCAAATTGCCCATAATGCCTCAGACGGTGATGCTGGACAGACTACTATCCAACCCACCAGTGAGCAGCTCTTGGGCTGTGGCCTGAGTGGTCTTTATGTGGGAACAGCAGACACAGCTCTGCTGGCAGACTTCCAGGTAGCCTTTCTTGATGTAGTTCATTTCATTTTGTGAATTACAGTCTGGCGTGTGGAGCCCCAGAGTAAGTTGTGATTCACCAGACATCCTGGCTTGAAAGCACAGGTGTATGTGGTGGAGTATGTCTCCAAAAGATGTTACTGGGCCAAGACTGAACTTGCTCATGCTTCAATCACACCTTATATGTTTGCACTTTGGCTGCCTTTACTCTTGCATGTTGCACCATACACCCTCAAGAAACACATGCCATCCATCACCCTGCACAGTGGAACTAGTCCGGTGACAGTTTGTTGCACTGAATCAGGCTGCTCATGATAGCACTTAGCACTTTGACAAACACCTGAAGCTGTTACCTGCATGGCAGGGGAGGGAAGTGTCCAAGAAAGCCATGAGGTCAGCGCTTCAAGCAGCTAAAGCCGCGACAGAGCAGATCCTGAAATCACAACAGAAACTAGTGAGTCAACAGACATCTGCCAAGCCCGTGAAACCATCCCAAGGATACTCAGGCTGTGACCCAGCAGCTGAAGCTAGCATCATGGCACTAGCTGTTCCACTGGTTAAGGACATCCTGTCAGAGCGTAATGCTGACATGAGCCGAGTTCAGAGGCTTGATGCCTTGAGGGAAGCCAAAACCCAAGTTGTGGAGGAACTGACAAAACAGGGTGTGTACAGATTCCAGGTGGGTTGCTGCTCATCTGCTGCTGTTCAATTTCTTCTGAACAGATTTGCATTAAGGTGGCTTAGTGTGTCCTTTGCTATGCACAATCTGCGTGCGTTGAGAGCCTGCCCACAGCTGCATGTTAGCATACTCAAGCAAGACCATAAGAGCCTGATCTCTATCTACTCGCTTTGGTATACAAGATCGCATGGAGATATTGGGCTGTCAGCTGTTTTTCCACACCTGAAGCAGTGTTGGTATCCTAGATTGCATGGAGCTAATGGGGCTGTCAGCTGTTTGTCACACCTGAAGGCAGTGTTTGTTCAAACCTGACAAGGTTGCTGTGTCAACCGTTCCTCTCAGCCTTGATCAAGCCTGACATGCAAGGGCTGGTGCAACAGGCCCTCAGGAGTGTGGGCAGCGGGTGTGCCACTCAGACAGATGTGGACTTCGTATGGCAGGATGTGCAGTCCATGGTCATCCGTGACATGATGACCAAGGACAACTTGCGAACAGATGGCAGAGGCCTTATAGACTCGCGCCCTGCCTCCTATCAGGTCAATGCCCTTTTAACTTCACCCCTTTCTAGCGGCGTGTTCTGCCCTGCTTGCTATGTGCCTACTCTTTGCTCAGATCTGAAACCTGCTTTTGCGCTCAACTTGTGCTGTAAGGGCGGGCGTGCAGCTGGAATTACAAGCTTTGGTCTTTGTACATGCTGGTTGAGACTGGATGTCTTCTGTGTCCAGCCATTCAACAGTTTGCCTGGCCTGGTACGTGCTCACACTGCTTGGCACACACACAAGCTTTGATGTCATCAATTTTGCTTCTCCACTGAACATGCTACATGGCTTCCATCAGCGCCAATCAGGTAATAAATCCTGCCTTTGGTTCATTCACCCACATCCCTGCTGCGCCCCTCCTGCTGAGCTGGACCAAATCTGACTACATGTCCAGGGCTTACCATCTTCTTCAGTGGAACCGGGCTTTTTGGGCGTGTTGCACTCTTTGTGGATCTTCTTTCTCTGTACCGGTTTGGACCCTTATGCAGGTAGGGGTGTTGCCCGTGGTGCACGGGTCAGCCCTGGCAGGGCAGGGGCAGAGCCAGGCCCTTGTCACTGCCACAATTGGAGAAGCAGACGACCAGGCCAAGTCGGAAGGCATCACGGGTCAAACCAGCAAGCAGCTGATGGTGCAGTTTGGGGACCGTATGGCGGCTGCTGCTGAGGTCAGCCCTCTCATTGCCCATGATAATAATAATATACAGGCGTTCCAGCTAATCGTTTCTGCCAGGTACCTACTAGGTGTGCCTAAACCCTAGTCCTGTGAGCCAACATGCACTAACATGAGACACTAATTGCACCCAAGGGGTGTGCGCTGACAGGGCGAGTGCCATAGACGCAATTGCGAGGCAGCAAACCATTGCCCATGAGACATGATAAACGCTTAGTACGGATGTTTTTGACGAGGTTACTGACCACCCTGGCACATCTGTACAAGATAGTTGGTTGACTGAAGATGTACAATCCTCTCTCTCTCCCGTGCATGTTGCGCTGCCTCACTCTGCCAGTCTTCTGGGTCATTTCAATCTAGAGAGTGATTGGCCTACTGTACATGGCGTACCCCGATGGTTGTTGGTATATTCTACGTTCCTGCCAAGGCTAAGGCCCTACTCTGTGAAGGGGGCGTCGGCTCTAAGTTTCCTGGGTCATGTGGATGCTGAGCAAGCACATTACAGCCATGCCTGTAAGGACTAGGGGTTGAGGCTGTGCATGTGACAAACTGTGGACCACAGCAGGCAAAGACTGTTGGCACAGCTGTTTTGACAGCTGCTGCCAAGGGCGGCCGCCACCATCTTACAAGATGCTTTCTTGTGTAGCATAATGCATCATAATGCAGCATGCGCAGCTTCTTTTGGCTGGTCCAGCAGGCAGCTGATCATGCAAATGCAGAGGCCCATTCACAATGCCTTTGGGCCACTTAAAACAGCTGCAAGACGCATGCAAGACACACAAGCGCTACGCAGTACCAAGCACTTCAAGCTCGGAATAGATTTGGGTGGAAGGACTGCATGGCTCTATTCTTCACAAGCTCTGTCAGATGATGCTGTTTGGCTGCGGCTGATGCAGCCCGACATGCGTTTCTTATTCTCCTGCTGTCAGATAACCTAGACAATCCTTGCCAGAGCAGACTTGTGGCAAGAACGCTCAGGCACAAGGGCTGAAATTAAAGCCCTCACAGTTGTGTTGTTTGCTGTGCAGGCCAGCACATCCGGCAGGGATCGCATTCCAGACCCCGTCAAGCAACGTGTGAGGCGCAACACCGGCCGAATGCTGGAGAGCAGGCTGTCAGCTGCCTTCCCATCCACCCCGTTTCCATTTGCGGTCCGCTTGAATGTAGACGTGCTGGCAGCTGATGGCTCCGAAACCATGGCTGCCTTGTCTGCTGCTTCCTTGGCTCTGGCTGATGCTGGAGTGCCTGTCAGAGCCCAAGTGGCAGGTCTGCTGCTGCTGCTGCTGCTGCTGCTGCTGCTGCTGCTGCTGCTATCAATGCTGCTGCTATCAATGCTGCTGCTGTGTGTACATTCACAATGCTGCAGACTTTGCTCAGATTGCTGCTGCTGCTATCAATGCTGCTGCTGTGTGTACATTCACAATGCTGCAGACTTGGCTCAGATTGCTGCTGCTGCTGCCGCTGTTCACCATGCTGTTGTACCATTGTTAGCATTGTTTTTGTCTGCAGTCATGCTGCTGTTGCTGCTGCTGTTGCTGCTGCTGTTGATTGCAGTGACACTGCTGTTGCCGCTGTCGGTGGCGCCTGTTATGATGCTTGGCAGCTGCTTGCTTGACTATTCTGCATACGTACTTCTGTTTCAGGCTTTGAGTTGCTCTTGGTGTGTGCACTGTTGCTAGTGCTGTGAAAGCACAACAGACAGCACATGCTTCCGGTACTGCAGGCATGATTGTGTCACGTGAGATGTAACCAGAGCGTCGACAGATGCCTCACTGCATACACTGACTGCAGTGACTGTAATCTGGTCTGATTGCAAAGGTGCCCTGAGCAGTGAATTTGCAAGGCTTTGTGAGTGCAAGTTAGTTTGAGCGCAAGTTGGTTTGAGTACAAGGTAATGTCGTGCAAGTTAATCTGGTTGCAGAGTACTGAGAGTGCAAGGTAGTGTGGTGGCAAGGCGGTCTGACTTCCCTGGGCAGCCCGGTACAATACATGGCTTCTCAATAAATTGACGCAAAAAGGTGTAGTCTTTCCCTTTTTCCCTTTTTCTAGTCTGACTTCACTGCAGGCACACAAGTAGCTGCTTTCACAGCCAAAGGACACCCACATGCTGTAGACTGGAATCAAAGCAACGGCACACCCGCAAGCACAGACTCCGAGCAGGATGCCAGCTTGTATGAGATTGTGGTAGACCCACAGGAGGCAGAGAGCAGTGTGAGTGACCTGCTGCTGCAGCTTGTGGGCACAGAGGAAGGCATCACTGGCCTTCATGTGGAGTCCCTGCAGAAGGGGGGTGTGCCTTTCGAGGTGGTGACAGCCGCCTTGTCATCTGGCTGGCAAGGCCTGCAGGAGCAGCACAGCAAGCTGGCAGACATCAAAGCTCAAGTAAGCATGCATGTAGTTCCTGTCAAGTGTGTTCTCACATTTGTGTTCTCACAGGTATTCTCTTATGTCAAGTGTGTTCTCTGCTCTGGAGGGTTGCAGGCCTGCTGGTCATGATTGCAATTGCTTTGCAAGCAGCAGCACCAGAAGCAGCCATAGAGCATGCAGAACTCATATGGTCACGCAAATCGGGTTGGAAATGGAAGAGGAGGGGCTATCATGTCTGTCTGTGCATTTGTGTGTCTGTCCGCTTGTGTGTCTGCCCGTGTCAGTATGTCGCTTTGGTATTTGGCAGTAGTCACATCCTTGATTGCCATGACTGCCATTGTTGGCAGCATGTTGCACTCATGTACAAAAGCAGTAGCAGTGCTGTCAACTTCGACTTCAAAGCTGCTGCCCTGTCCTGGGCATGTTGTTGAGGTACTTTGGCTTTCCCTCAAGGTGTTTTGTAATCGCGCTTGGTGACCTGCTGCAGGTGGCAAGAAATCTCACAAACAAGATGGGGTCTGTGGTGGTACCCCAAGACAAAATTGGAAAGCTGATTGGCCCTCGGGGAGCTGTCATCAACAAGATTCGCGCAGATACAGGTAAGTCAGACATGCTGCAGAACAGAAAAGAAAAGACTACACCTTTCGGCATCAAGTTAATGAGAAGCCAAGTATTATATCGGGCTGCCCAGCTCAGGCTTGCTGCATATCTTGCATTTGTCTAATGGCGTGTTGTGGCATGTGATGGCATCTTTTGGTATGTGCATTGTCAATTGTATCAGGCAGGTATCATCATCTGGGCAACCAGATGTTAGCATGGGGGTCTGGTGAAAGATGACTCATATCACAACATGTTTTGAGCTATTTGCTATTCCTGTGGCTCTGGAACCACATGCTATCGTGCTGGCAACTGTTTTTTGCAGCTCCTGCGTGGATGGCTAAGTTTTGATTGTGACTGCTGAATCATAGTTTGTGCTCTTGAAACAAATTCCATGTAGCGATAGCACCGTGAGCACAAGCTGTCCAGCTTTGAGTGTGTGTTCTCAAGTGTCAGACCCTTCATGCCCTTGCTTTGTCCTGGCAGGATCCCTGTTAAGCATAGACGAAGCTGTTGAGCAGTCAGAGGATGCTACTGTGCACTTCTTCTGCCCTGACACTCGACAGGCCACAGCTGTGGAGCAGGCCATTAGAGGCGCAACAGGAGTGGATCTCTTTGTAAGCCTGTCTCACTTGTTTTGCAATCTGAGCAATGCGCATGTTGACTGCACAGCAATGCCTAAAATGACCTGCTTTCCATCAAAGCTATTTGCATGCAGCTCCGCAGGCTACTGTCTCTTTGCCCAGTCGTCAGAATGACTTTTGACACATGGCAAGGTTGGTCCTGGCAGTAAGCAAGTAGATGGCAAAAGCAGCAACTCACCTTTGCTGCCTGGATTGCTATGCATGCTAATAAGCAACAAAGCAGCATGCGTCATGACGACACATTTCGTCTGTGAGCATGATTGCACCAGGTGCGTAGTCTCAAATCAGCAAAATGTCATTGTCTCAATGCTTTCCTGACCATCACATGGCAACTGGTGATTCACATTCACACCCTTTGTCATTCAGTCATTTAGCGTGTGGATCAAATTGCAGGAAGGGTCTGTCCACACAGTGAAGGTGGTCAGGCTGATGGACTACGGTGCAATTGTGGAGTTTCCCAGTGGTTCTTCCAGCCTGCTGCACATCTCACAGTTGTCAAGTACAAGGGTGAGCAATATACAGAACTCTTCTGGTCTGTTGTCAGGCCTGTGCTTCACATTGTTGTACACTTTCAGGCACAGTGCAGGCAAGACTTATGGCTTGCTGTAATCAAGACCAATGCTTTGTTTTGAAGCAGTCTTGGGATACCTTTGTGGAAGCTCACAGCAGCCAATGCAACCACACCTGCCATGAAGCGTTTCAGAAGTCTCTGAGTTTCCTTGCTCAGTGGAAGGTATCCTTGCTGTGCAGGTGAAACGCATTGAGGATGTGCTCTCACTGGGGCAAGAGCTGCAGGTCAAAGTCATGGGCCATGACGCCAGAGGCAATCTGCAGATCTCACACAAAGCGCTTTCAGCACTATTTGATGACGCTGAAGGAGACAGAGCTGGAGATGACAAAGCTGATGACAGCTTACCAGCAAAACGCCCTTATCAAGCAGTGAATGCCAGATTTAGGCAGTCTGAAAGAGGTAGCAGGGACTTTAGGCAGCAGAAACCCCGCATCGCACAGTCATCATAAGCACCTGTGCATGAAGTGACCTTGCTTGTTTAATTGGACGAATGAATACGGCTGAACACATAGCATGCATGTATGAAGACTGAAACAACCATGATGGCTGTCAGGCAAGACGTACTGCTGGGGCATGTCACTCACTGTATTGGGAGTTCAGGAAAACTGATAATCGCCGACCAGGAGGAATCGAACCTCTGGGCCTCTCGGCCCCTACGGGTTTGAAGCCCGCACCCAACACCAGTCAGGCTCAGTTCGGCATTCGATCCATGGACCATTCGATTGACGGCATGCCGTTTCGCGTGTAGGCGGGGATTCTAAAATGTGATGCCAAACTGAATTTAACCAAGAAAGTTGTTGTGAGCGTTCAAAAATTCTTTCATTTGGATCTCAGATCATTTAAAAAAGTCTCTGAAGCGCGATTGCGAGGGATCGTGTGTACGCAGGGGCTCGGGGACCACGCCTGAGTATGCAATGCATTGTGAGTCAGTTTCAGGCAAAACATTTTTTCAGGTCGTGTCTGGCTGAGCTGTAGCTGAAAGCTGGAAAAATTCGCTGACTGATAGGTCTGCCGGCAACGAGCATCAAGCAGGCAACAGAATCCAAAGGAGAGGCGAAGTTCATTATACCTATATCAGCAAATTCATTGATTTGCTTTGTAGAGTTCGTGCCAGAGTTCGTGCATACTTTCCATTGCAAGAATTCAAAATTACCGCACATGAACATTAACATTTCCAAGCGTGTGCAGCAGAGTTCCACGCTGTCAATGTGCAACAGCAGATCTCACATTGCAGATGCGCGGAAGGTGAGAACGAGTCTGGTGAGGAACCTTGTGTCAACCGTTGAGCAGAAGAATTCAGCTTGATCCACGGAGCTGACACATGCAACTCAATGTGCAACACGTCAGGTGACAGGCTGTAAGCTCGCTTGTTCATGTTCTTGATGTGTTGGGCATATCAGATTAGATGGTCCATCCATCAATCGATCTTCACGGCAGCATATATCTGCCTGACAAACAGCCAGCAGGCAAAGAAGCCAATAGTGCCTGTCATGCAGAAGAAGCTGTATGAGACGATGGCCATGTATCCAAAGTACATGGCCATAGGGACATAGCGTGTGATGTCCAGCTTCGTCCAGAAATAGAACATGGAGTATAGGAAGAGATATGCTGCTGACGATCCTGATGTGAAGTATGCCCTCCACCTGCATTCACCAACATAAGGGCTTGTGTCTGGACAATGCACATAAACTTGCAGCTGACTCTGTGGTATGTCACGCAACAAGTTCTGCTTGCAGGCAAAGTGTGTCTGGCCAGAATTGCAGCTCAAATCACAGTGAAGACACTTTGCAGGCCGCTCAAAAGACACAACTGGCAGCAGCAAACAACAGTATCATCATAGAGGCGTAACGAAAGCTTACCACCAGCGGTAGTCTTCACTGCAAAGCTGAAAGTAGCACAGCACGATTGTGATTTCTGCACAGGTGATGATGAGAATCACAAAGACGAGGCACAGGAAGCCGAAGAGGTAGTAGAACTGGTGTAGCCACATGGATGTGAGAATGAAGAAGAGCTCAATGAAGACTGCTCCAAAAGGCAAGATGCCGCCAATCAGGATGCTGAACACTGGGTTCATATACCAGGGCTGCTCGGGTATCTGCCTGGGGATCTTGTTGGTGCGTACTGGGTCTTCCAGCGCTGGAGATTTGTAGCCGAAGTAGGATCCAACAAACACCAGTGGCACTGAGATGCCAAACCACAGAAAGCACAAGGCAAACAGGGTGCCAAACGGCACGGCGCCTGAGGATTTCTGGCCCCAGACCAGCATGTTAAGGCTGAAGAAGATGCAGAAGCAAACCCCAGGGAAGTAGAGCGCTGTTTTCAGCGTTGTCTTCTTCCATTGCTCTCCCTGCAAGACGTTGATTTTCAGCGCTGCTTGACTATGCCGCAAAAGCAAAGGCCTTGCCTTTCAGAGGGACTGAAAATATACATGCACAACATCTGGTATTAGCATATGCAATCAAAACAGCTTGGACAATTGATACTAAGGGACTGTGGGAATGGTGAGACTGCAACAAAAGACACCATGATAAGCAAGCAGCACATTGGCTTAGTTGGGTTAGAAGGCGCAGAAAGGCACAAACCTTGAAGATTTTGTACAGACGCGCTGAGTAGTAGCCACCAAAGATGCCCATGAAGACAAACAGCAGCAGCATGGCTGTCATGAGCCCACCACGATTAGCAGGTGACAAGAATCCCAGTACTGCAAATACCATGGTCACAACACCCATGCCAATCAGCTGCATTCCTGTGCCAACATATACAGACAGCAGAGAGGCATTGGTTGGGGCCCTGAACACATCACCATGCACCTGCAAGCAATTTTGCTACAGTCAGAAGAGTGCCAATGGCAAAGTCACACAAGTGAGCAATGCATGCTGCAAGGAAAACATAACATGCATCATTTTTACAGCAGTGAGCTGTCACGCATCAGTGCTTAGGCTGCAAAAGCCGAGGACTTTGTGCATTTGTCCACGGAAGGTCTCATGCCAACTGTAGAAGATGTGATTGCATCCATGATGCATTTAGTCTGAGTCATGCGGCGCATTATGCACAACTCACCAGCTTCCAGCCGGTTTCTTCCTGTGCCTCTTCTACTGTCTCCAGCTGATTGTAGTTGCTAATATCCCGATGCAGTGTGCGCATCATGATCATGGCAACCATACCAGACAGAAACAGCACAATCATCAAGGAATTGATGATGGAGAACCAGTGGATCTGATCATCAGTAATCAGCAGATAGGTATCCCACCGCGAGGCCCACCTGATCTGGCTGGGCTGCAATGTAATAGCCCAAGAGTCAACATCAAGGAAGCACAAGATGCAAAAGAAACACATGCTGATTGAGGCAGCAGCAGCTTTCCTGCAGGGGTCTGGCATATGGGAGACCCTTCTGGTTGACAAGACAAAGTTGTTGCATGTGGTAAGCCTTCAAGCAAAGCATGAACAAGCCTTGAGGGCATGAGAGCAGCAGGTGCTGAGACCTTAAGTGTTTGTAGCTTACCTCATACACAACGTCATACGTGAAAATGACTTCCTTGCCCTCCTTCATCTCCTGGGGGTCGTCCTTATCACTGACGTACTTCATGCTGCCTGGGTTGCAAGTGCTCAGGTCTGCTTTGTCTTCATTCCAGGTTCCATCATACTTGTGCTGAATGCTGAAAGGCTTGACTTCAAAGCCAACAATTCGAGACAAGTCAGTCTCAATGTCACGGTGATACAAGATGGTGAACCTCAAATGGTTGTGCAGAGACAGCTTGCCATCATCCTGCATGCCACAGATGCTTTGCTACTGCAGCTTTGCAAAGCAGCAAAGCTGACAGCTTAGCACTGAAGGAGGTTTGCATACCTCAATGCGGCCAATTGGGAATCCCCTCTCATATCTTTTCACATTTGAACCGCTGTCGTCCCTGATTTGAGGGATGGCTACAGGCAGGTTGTCAAGAATCCTGCATGCATGAGTGCCTTTGCAAATGTACATTTAAGCACAACCTTAATATATCTTGTGCATCTGCAGCTATTTGCAAATGTGACCAGAAGCGCAATATATTGCTTACATGTTGACCCTGTATTCATCCTCCAGCTTGGATCCAAAAGCTTCAGCCTGAGTGCTGGATAGAGCAGGAATTCTACATAAGAATTTGCACTGCTGGTCCACTCTGATCTCGATCTGGAGGCAATACGACAGTCGGCGCAACCATATGTGCTTGGTGCATACAAATGGGACAGTCGCAGCATCTACAGCGCTAGATACCAACCTCATACGGGGAGTTTTCGATTCTGTCTCCACGCAATACCTCCCCAAGATTCTCGGCGTTGGGGACAATTTTGCTTGGTCGACAGTATGGAATGCTGTAGTACTCATAAGGCAGCTGTGTCTTGGTGGAACTCAACTTGTTGACTTTCAAAAATAGCTTATCACCCTGCCGTACCACGAACAGTACAGATGCTGTTACCCTTCCAAGACAGGCAGCGGCATAAGATCCTCATACCTTTGCATAGTCTTGCGGCGCAACTCCAGGTAGATAGAAGGCCTGACAACACGCACTCAGACAGAGCAAGACAACCAGCGCTGCTCTCCGCAACGCCATTTCACCGGGGCTCCGTTGCTTTAACAGATGCTGCCTGCGCCCCTAGCGCTAATCTGCCATGACGATGAGGCAAAAGCTGTCACGACAATCAACTGACACGCCACAAGACAGACTTATTCTGAGCAAATGGCGTGCCAAATCCGGCCGCGAGAACAAGCATGCGGGGCAGTGACTGTCCCCCGATCAATCCTCTCTGCATGCGCTGTCGTTTGCCTCTTCTTCTGTCTACCAACATGCCAGTAGCAAATTGGTGTGACACAGATGCAGCACAATGTGTCACAATGTGCCATCGGTGGCGATGACATCGAAGTGCTGATGAGAACTATCTTGCGCATACCGACTAATGCAATTGTGACAGTCAGAAGAAGCAACTCTGTGTGCTGTACATGCAGCTATATAGCATATATGCTGTAGAAGTACATATATGCTGCAGAATGTCCGACTGATGCATTAATAGGTCTAAAATGACTGCGGTGCGGTAGTTGCTCAGGCGCCGCTGTCGAGCTGAAGGGTGCCAACGAAGCTTGCTTGGAAGCAGGAAAAGGCAGCGGAAATGCAGCGAAATCCGAAATTCAATTATATCAGGCATGCACACCAGTGCACACATTGCAGTAAGATTCTGAGTTACTGCCTTCGAAACCTGCCACTGTACTGCGAATCAGCAATCAACGACACATCTGCAGGCTCTTCACGCAGCTGTAGCATTAGCTGGACGACTTGGATGAGCCAGTCAGAGCTTCAGCCAGCATAGTAACACGAGGGACTAGCTCCTCATACAGGGTCCATACCACTGCTGTTTGTACTGTACGTTTCATCACCTGCACAGAGATACACAATCAAGTCACAGACTTTGTACACATGCAAGCTCTTGATCTGCTGAAAGCTTTTGCAGTTGCCCATACGTGGTGAACCCATGGTGAGCATGAATGGGCTTTGAGACAGCACAGGACTTACCCTAGGCACAGTACCAACCAGCAGGGCTTTCGCTCCTCCAGTCTTTGTTGCAACCTTAAGTGTTTGCAGAGGGCTGATGTGCACCCCATTGTGAGCCACCAACTGCATGCGTGTTCTGATGACGTCTGCTGGCTGGGTGGCCAAAGTTGCTGCAATTGCTGCAACTGTACCGGAAACAAAATTAACACCAGTGCTTGACCGGCCTTCCTGCAAATGACCAATCCAGTTAGCCGGCTTGCTTGTCTTTGAAAGACAGACAGACTGTTTCAGATACTTCAGAGATGAGCTTTGGTCCAGAGCAGGCAGTGCACCATATCATGCCACATGAGAGCTCTCCATCTGTAACCACATAGCACCATGCTGCAGGCAGATGCGCCAAGTGTATTTATGCAGACCTTTTGGAAGCGCCTTCTGAGGTCAGAGTACAGCATGTAGTACAGGGCTGAGAATGGTGCATTGCTCAGCACAGTGGGCCAGAAGCCTCGCATCAGACCAGAAGCCCCCTCTGACGCAGCTATTGTCCTCAGCGCATGCACAGTACCCTGCATGCATTGTTGGACCTTGTCACGACCTGTGAGTCACTACCTGTCGTGTCACTCCATGACATGGCTGTATGCGCTGCCAGAAAGGCAAAGCATGTCTGTGATAAGTCTTGTGTATTTGCACAGAAAAGCAACTGCTTCTGCACGACTGTCAATCATGCAGGCTCAGTCACTGAGTGCACCTGCTGTTGTGCGCATCTTGGTCTAAAAAGCACAAGTATAATGGGTGCTTCTCGAGATGCTGCATAAGGAGTCAATGAAAAGGACATACCCTGTACTGGACACCTGATGTGCCGACGTACTCCATCCTTGTTTTGACCACTGTGACAGGACATGTCACCGCAGCTGCAACACCCCTGGAAAGCCCACCGGAAAAGAATGCTTGCGCTGCTGACAGCTGACCGTGTGAATGCCCAGTACCCTTGGAGCCAAAGTTATAGATGGCATCTTTGATGAATTCCAAGGCCAGAAAGTGCACACCAACACCAATAGCTAGCCGTGCAACAGTGGGTGAAGTGCCTCTCCAAAGTCCCCTGTGCACCAGGGCCTGGGTAAGTGATCATGCCAGGTCTTTATGTGACACTCAGGAGCCTTGGTGCTGCAAACTGTACCTAACACCCTGTTCCTTTACAAGCACTCGAAAAGCACCTGCAGTGCTTCTTGAGATGCCCTTGGCAGCATCAGCTTGCAGCCTAGTTCGAACTACGTCAAGTGGCTGAACGCAAACACTGACAACAGCGCCGGAGAAGGAACCTGCGCATGCACGGTACTTGGTCCGAGTCTTGCGTCATGCACGCTCAGCAAACTCATGGGTGCGTGTTGTTCTGTAATACAAAGCTTGCTCAGTTGGCTGTCCGCTCTGAGTTGTCAAGTGTGCACCTGATAGAACTGACGCCAATTTGTTTTGCCCTTTACTAGTCGCCGGGCTGCCCGACGAAGGGGCAGTGTCGTCGCCTTTCCTAGCCTCTTTCACCATATACTGAGCAAGCCCAAGCTGTAGACCAGTTCTGAAGTCTAGTTCACCTACTCCTGCACTGCATGCTGGCGTTACGGCTCTGTTACGATACACATATTGATAAACGCTGCAGCAGCAATTTTATTTAGGAACGAGCAGCAGTGTCACTCCGCAGCAAATTGTCTATATGTCACACTGAAGAAGCCTTCAATTTTAAATTTGCTATTCAAGTCACAGTGACTTGACCAACTCTTGCAAAGAACTCATCCACTCCTGGATCTGCTCGTTGGGTTTCTCCCAGGCAGACAACAGCACACAGCATGCAGAGGCATCGTGATCCACATACAGCAGGTTGCCAAAAGCCCCATAGTTGTATGTAGCTTTACGGTCAGGATCCAGGAAAAATGTGTTGTGAAAAGCTGCGCCAGGCCAAGGCATGTTGTAAAAGTTGCCGTTCATTGCTTCACGCAGGCATGACGTAGAGACTATTGAGTCCTCTATATAGCCTGCTGGCACTACCTGTTTGTTGCCCACTTTGCCCTTGTTGAGCAACATGTTGGTGAAGCGCCCCAAATCTGCATTGCACAGAAGGATAATTCTCAATGAATTCTGAGGCAACTTGCACATGCCAGGCATCGGACATGCATGTACATCCAAAATGGCACTTGTCTCAGCTGAGTGAAACATGGTAGGGGCTGAGTGAACATGTGTTGGGGCTGAGTGCACATGTATAGGAACTATGAAATGATGGTATGGAGACAGGGAGGTTTATCAGGTAAGCATGGACGGCCAATGGGTCTTATTGTATCCTAACCTCAGCAGCATCACCACAGGAGCATCACCTGAGAAGTTAACACAACTGGCAGAACCAAATGATACAGTCGCTGATGGCATTGCTGATATGCACTGCAAGGCAGATTACTCCGCAATGTACCTTGCAAAGTTGCACACATGCCACCATTGTAGATCGGGGTGCGGAAGTGGTCCAGTGTCATGTCAGCATCTTCCTTTGCACCAATTGGCACCCATATCAGTTCTGATATAAGCTCAGGCATGGATTTACCTGCACAGCATGTCCACTCAGGCATCTGAACGCTTGTTATATGCTGGACATACATCTTGGCAATGCAATGCATGAACTGACTACCACTCAAATCTTAGCCATGTGCAGCTGCCTGCTGCAAATCCAACTTATGCTCAGCACCCAGCTTCCAGACCAGACGTGACTGTGAGTCTTCCCTCTCAATGCCTTAGGCTGGTGTAAATGCTGGATGTCAGCATGTATGTTCAACAGCAGCCACAATTCTGATTGGATGACGAATGCTGCGTGAAGTTGGTCTGCACACATGTACACTGGCCATCACCTCCCAGCATGGCAAACTGCAACATCACGGTTCTGCACGAGAACTGACACAGAAGGCACAGACCTGTCACTTGCTCACATGCCATGCCCACGGCATCTGTGTCAGTGCAGACAGGCGCATAAGCAGCCTTGCCGCTGCCCTGTTTCACAGACAGTGTCAGTCCTGCAACGCCAATTGCTGGCTCACTGCCTTGGTCTGGATGCTGGCCCAGGGCTTTGAACTCAGCCATGGGATCAAGCACAATCCCTGACTGCATGTCCAAGGCTGCTTGCATCATCACCCCTTCATAGCCTGTTGCAGCATGTCATTGGAACATAGTGCATCTGGTCAAATGAGCAAGGTCAGAATGGCACCAGCATATAAGTTTTGTCAAGTAGACGCACTTTGTTGAGCAGCTAAAGATAAAGCTGTGTTGTTTTTTCATAGGTGAGAAGCTAGAGTTGATGTCATGTTGGGACCTGTTGTGCTGATATGCAACAGGCTCCCAGAGCAACTGCTGTAAATTCCTATGATTTTGCACCAGGGCAGCTGCTGTGTTCACTTTCGTGTTTTGTACTGAAACAATCTGTGCTCATGCTGACCATGGAAGCCTCCCAAGCAACAACACTTTTAAAAGCTTGTGTGCAGCGTACATTGATGCAGTTCAAGACATCAAAAGGAATGAATCTGACCTATATGGTGTGCTAACAACAACTTTTCAATCACCTGTGCCTTTCAGCTGAGGTGCATAGTCATGCAAGGGCTTATCCCAGCTGAGCTTGCCCTGATCTGCCAGGATTGCTGCTACACATCCAGTGAACACCTTGGAACCAGAGTTGAGGGCGTGCGTCTGCCAAGCAGGCACGCCGTCCACGAGGTATTCGTAGACAACCTTGCCATGATGCATCACCAGTAAGCCATCTGCAATGCACTCACTAAGTCTGGCAAAGAGGAGTACGTCGCAGCAGGGCTGTTTTTTTAGCAGATGGCAGCAGACTACCGAGTACTGCAATACTTCTCAGTGCAGACTGAGATCTGATGAAGTCTGAAACAATCTCTGAGCACACACTTACTGAGAATGGTGAGAGTCACTGATAGACCGGTAAGTCAGCACTTTGATTGTAGCTTCCTTCTTTTCAGCTGACTGCACCGGCAAGCCGGTGTCAAACTACCTGTATCTTCCCGGGTCAGCAGGTCGCGGACCCGACCAATATCGTCTGGCTGCAGCTGGTGGGCAGCGTATCCCAAGGCTGATGACTCGTCTGCTCTGCGGATCTTTGCAGTCGTAAGGGTCTCTCTGTAATGAAATGGAATCCAACGACTTTGTGGACGGGTCCACCGCGTCTGAGGGCTTATCTGCCAATTCAACCCATGTTAACATAAATTTGCGACCAAAGGCTGGTCTGCAAGCCAAGCTGATCTGGCTTACCTCTTCTCCAGCTGGAAAGATCGGACGCCTGGCTGTTGATTGTGGAGAGAGGAGATCGGGTCTTGATCGGCTGCCCATCAGATTCTTGTTGCGGGAGGCTGGCGGTCTAGGCCGCACCAGACTGGGGCCTTGCAGGCTGTTTGTTCTTGAGACCTGTGAACTGACGCAGCCTGAAGGCATGTCGCAGGCGGGATGCTCGCAAGCTTGCTGAGCGCGAGATGCAACATAAAAGCCTGCTGTAAGCACGCCGATCGGTCTATGTGCGCTTCATGCAAAGCTCACTCAGGAATGCCTGCAAACTCTCCCGGGCATGTGAGTCATTGCATGTCAGCTTCGTTCACAACTTCAGAGGCCCTTGAAGCTGTGAAAGTTACAGAAAAGGAGCCAAAAGATGACCTGAATCACAAACAATCATTGCAGTATGCTCGTGCACACTGGTGAAGACCAGACCCTAATGCATACTTGGCTGAAGTTCAAACTAGATGTGCATTTGTCTCAATGCTTTGACAGCTCACTATTTGTTGTAGGAACAGGGCTAGATAGCAATGTAGTTGCGAGATATTGGCTCGATGCTGCAAGGCACCAACCAGAGCGCAACGATACTGTGTCTTCTCTTTGGTCAGTTGCAGTGCATTTTCATCCGGCAGGAAACCCTGATCACCCCTGTGTATAAGCCCTAGCAATCAGTCAGAGTATAACCTTGCTTGACTGCATACTGTATCTGATGCAATACCCCTATGATCCAGGCACTTTACCAAGCTCTTAGTGTATCCTTGGGAAAGTGTATCTGCATCCAGTCTATCAAGGATCAGTCAAAGCTTATGCCCCGCTACACTCTGGTGCAACTTGACCCCCTTATTTAGGCACTCGGACATGTACATGCATGAAGGCTATCATGGCTGCTGTACAGTTATGTGTTTGTTAAGCTTGCAAAAGGCAACACACAAGGAGTTCTCAACTCACAAAAGTTGTGATTGGTGTCAAACTCACCAATTTGGGATGGGTTGCTCAGCGTGCTGTGTACAAGAACATGCTGCTCAGCCAGTTTGCCTGTGATAGAAAAAAGCACCTTCATAGACAATCACCACGACAGCAAGGTATGACACCTTGTATAAACAATATTGTTGATGAATAAAAAACATGTCAGTGCTGCTTGCATGCTTGTCAAAACGCTTGTAGAAGCCGTTGTGCAGTATTGCCATGCATGTCATCACTCAACGCCACGGTTGTATTGCTGGTTTGGCCATCACAGAGCAAATGTACCATGCTTGCATGGCATGAACACTCAGTGCAAACAGCTGCAATGAATTCCTATGCTCAAATCAGTACTGGTGTTGAGCTATGATGTATGGTAAGCACAGACAGCAATCAGACATTTCAGATGCAAAGATGCTTGCACATGTGGTACTTTTCACAAGGCCACCAACGTTCAAAGCTACAGAGATATCTTGCTGCAACCTTGTACTGGCTCTCACGGGAGCAAAGCTGCTTCACGATAGGCTGGACTGCTGTCTCTTACATTGAACTGCTGTCCCTAACAAGCCTCAACAGCACCAGTGTCGGCTCTCTGACTGTGTTCCGTAGCGTGGGTCAGGTCATCAGTCTGTGTGCGGCTAGTGTGTGCAACATAAATATTGGCATAAGGGGTCACATTCTAAGGAAGGAGAACCTCAACAACCTCCATACTGATAAAGCCTTCGTCCTTAACAGGACATTTGTCCAGTGGTGTGGGAAAGGGCAGCTTCTCTTTTCGAAGATCCCTCAGGTAGTCTTCAAGCATGTCTTTCACAGACTGGAGCAGCTGCTCCAAGCTCACGCCGGTTGCAGCACAACCAGCTTCAGAAATGCAGCAGCATAGGTTTCCCTTGGAACTCCTTCTCACTTCAACAGGAAACAACAGCCTCTCCTCAAGTCGGAGTGACGTCGGTCCTGTCGTCACTGACGAGCAGGACATGAGCGCGAAAGTACCTGCGCGCTCAAGCACTCATATTGTCAGTGTTGAGAAGTACGGGTCATGAATTCTACTTTCCCGCAGAAGCGTGACTTGACGTGACGCCGCGTGATGTCACGTCCACTGGCAAGAACACTATAGATATAGATAGTCATCTTTACTAAGCATTGTATGACTAACTGGCCAGACGGTGAGCTGCTCAGGTTTACAATCCTGGTCCATGACCTTGTAAGGGCATTGCTTGAGCTGCGCAACACATGTCATGAGATGGCACAACCTGTGTTAATTGTCGGTGCTGGGCTTGCCGGCCTCTCGTTGGCTCGGACTCTGTCAAGCTATCGAGTCCCTGTTCGCATTTTCGAGGCGTCACCTGAAATACGCAAATACAGCTATGGAATTACCCTACTATCGTGGGCATACCAGCCTCTTGTCAGCACTTTGAAGCTTGGCAGCGTAGAGGAACTCAAAGCAGCTACAGCAACAGACGCACAAGTCGGAGGTTCTGGGTTGATCTCTGCCCAGGTGAAGGATGCGTACACAGGAGCCACCCTCCTCTCAGACCCACCTAGAGAACCCAAAGCTCCACAGTCATATCGTTGCAGCCGCTCCAAGCTGGGGCAGTTGTTAGCTCAAGGACTAGACATTGAATTCGGCTGCAAGCTTGACAGGGTAGAACAGAAGGCCTCAGGTGTGCAACTGCATTTTGAAGGTGGAAAGACAGCAGAAGGCAGCTTGATTGTGGCAGCTGATGGCATTCACTCTGTTGGTAAGCTTTGATCCGTGTACCCCAAATCGTGATGCTCTGATTGCAGCACAAGTTCAGTGGAGTACTCTATTCTTTTGATGCAGTGCGCAAAGGCTTATTGCCAGCAGTGACGCCCGCAGTCATGCCTGCCATGGCAATAAACGGGCGTGTGTCCTTGGTGAGATCACACTTTTTGGCTGAAGTAGCAGAATACATGCACGGCTCACAAACCATGCTTGGGGCGGCTGACAGAACTGCTGTGCACCTGGCTGTCAGCAATCAAACAGATAGCGATGTCCTTCTCAGCTGGACATTCACATGGCAACCTGAAGCAGGTGGCCATGATGTTTCAAGCAGAAAGTCAGTCGATGATGCAAGCAAAATACCTGAGGACTTCTTTAACAGGCTTTCTGAGCTAGGTCCTTTAGCAGAACCATTCAGGTCCATACTGAGTCCAGATGCTGCACGAAGGAGTGCCAAGTACAACTGGCTCATCCGCAGTGTGCAGATCCCCTGCAGTGAGCTGCAGGACTCAGTTGACAGTGGCATTGTTCTCATTGGTGATGCTGCGCATGCCATGCCCATAGTTGCTGGTGAAGGTGGCAATCATGCCTTGCTAGACGGAATGCAGCTGGGTGAAATTCTTGCCCGCTCAAATACAGAAACTATCAAGCAAAAGGTCAGAACGTTTTATGACTCTCAATGTAGGCGCTGGGAGGATGGCAATGTCAGTTCGCAACATCACTTTTCTGACCTGCACAAGCCAATGTTGCAGTGGCGCATGCTGTCAAATCCATGATCAACTGACCCACCTGCTGAGTGGTGTTTTTAGCGTGCTGGCATTTACCTTTGTATGGTTGAAGCTTTGCCTATGTCATGGAGGATTTGAGAGCTACAGCTGCAAATCCTTATTCAAGTTTTGTGGCAGCATACAATCAAGCAGATGTCTCATTGATGAGTACTGACTAAATGAGTACAGACTAAAGAAGCAAGCTGCTGGCTCAACGTGATTTTTTACGCAAACAGATGTATTGCACGTCTGTTCTGAGTGATTAATGAATTGTGTCATTAGCTTAAATGAACTGGTGTCACCCTACCTACCCACATTGATGCCAGCAGATGACCTACAAATGACGTGTTAATAAGGTTGCAGATGGGCAAATCATGTGCAAATCTGAGCTAGCGCCATCACAATATTTGCTCAAACGTTACATCAAACCCAGCACATTGTGCACAAAGACTTGTATCACCTACACTGCAGTGCCCATCAACACATTTAACCAAGAGTGACAAATACAGTCTCTGAGAGTCCATTGTACACTTGTACATCAAACATACATTTACCTGTTTGACCAGCAGGATTTGATCTGTCTCATCAGCATCACCCTTGTTCCATGATCTGGACCAAGGTCGACCCTTTCAGCTGTCTGCAGCTGGCAAAATTGGTTTGTTTGTGTCCAAAAACACCAGATGGTACATCCGCATCTTGTCCTTGGAGTGGCTGAAGCCTTTGGCAGGAGATGCAGTATGGATCAACCTTCTGTTGGCCCAGATGGCAAAATCGTTGGGCTGCCACTCATGCTTGTAGATGATGTCATCAGATGTCCCATGAGTCAGCACCTTCTCCAGCAAGTCCAAGCTGTCAGGCCTGCTCATGCCTTCAAAGTGATGAATGCGCTGGGCGCTGATCAGAATAGCTGGTTTCGCATTGTCAGGATCCTGCAACAAAAGACAGATTGGTTAGCACATTAGTACCCCACATGTCAGCAAGTCTTGCTTGTGAGGAAGACAATGTCTGCTACATCCTGATTGCAATGCTGACCATCAGTGACAGTGCCTCATGGCTCTTGCATAACACGACCATTTCATGCCGTAGTCAACTGCCCAGCCATGCACAGAATTGGAAATGAAAAGAAGCAGGAAAGGCGGAGGAGGCAAAGGATAACAAGAAGGCTTGCTGCCACGCAAGACATGTGCCACTGCAGCTGACACATTTAACAAACTGGCAACACACAGCAAAGATATTTGTTTGGCAAGATGATGTGTCTTGTACCTTGATCACAAAAGGATTGGGTGGCAGCTCAACTTTGACTCCCTTCTCTGTAGCAGCCTCAAGCCTGCAGCCATGCGAATACTGTCTGCCGGTGGCTGATACTTTTACATACAACTCACAAAGCCAGTGGTATAAAAAGGGCCAACTGCAATGCTCTGGTTTGGTTTAACTCTGCAGGGCAGCTGACAGAGGTGCATGACAGTGAACAAATTTGAGAACAAGTGCAAGCTGTAAAGAAGACAGCCGTATGTGTTGGTCAACTAAATGTCAACAGGCTTCCTAACAAATTTCTGCGGTGACACCACTACACGTTAAGGTTGACATGCTAGCTGCTGAATTTGGCATCAACTCTAGACTGTACCTGGCAGACTCTGGGAAGACATGTGTTTGATGAACAACAAGAGAATGAATGACTGTGACTGCAGCATAAATTCACACAGAACAAGCACTCCATGTTGCAGTGCTCATATAGACAAACTCCAGGATGCAGGCATTGAAAAGGCGTGACATACAATACAACATGGGCAGCACAGCATGCAATTGCTGTGTAACAATGCAGATCCTCACTTGGCTTCAAAATCGTCCAGCCTACGCGTTCCCTCCCAATTCATATGAAACCCAAATATCTCGCTGGCCTTGCGGTTGACTGTTTTCAGATGCAGCACTTTCTGCTTTGTGGCATCATCCAAATCCTCAAACATCTTTTCAGTGCTGCAACATCATGCAAGTCATTTGGTGGTGTGTCACATGTTTCAACACAGTGAGCAATTACAAATATGTTGCGGTGGCTCGCAGGGTGCCAACCTATCAAGCAGAACAAGCCCATGCGGTATGTTTTGGTACTGAATGCCACTGAAACCTGTCCACATGCCAGACTTTGAGCACAACAAGCAGACAAACTCCTGCACAGCTCTCCTTTAGCCGGCATGCCAGCGAGGCACCATAGACAACGCGTTCACAGCACATTTCATCAACCAACTTTGAACTGTTTGTGTCAATTGGATTGCATGGTGAAGGTACCCAGGAAGCATTGGCTGCTTGGAAGGCTTGGTTGGTATGCTTGATGCTGAGCAGCAAGTATCAATTCTTACAACGCACGCATAGCCTGGTGAGCTTTGATGCTAACACTCAGCAGGATGTAGGGAAACATAGGGAAGATGAAGGAGAGCCCCTCCACACAAACTAGGTGGCTCACAGCATGCTGTACTCACCTGGTGAATAGTGTGTCATCACCACCATCTGGAGCAGGCTGTACCATGTACATTGCGCTGACCTCGCATGGCATGGGTGTGTCTGACATGTCCATGTGCCACAGCCTGCTTTCATCAAAGGGGTTCCCACCCAGTGTGCACTTCTTCAGGGCTTCTTCGTTGAGACCCTCATGCTCTTTCAAAGACACATTATGACCTCGCACTGCCAGCTGCAAGTCATCACAGACGTCTCAACATCTACACGTTGTGTGAGTATGCACAACCAGGTCATAAGGCACAGATGTTTGCTTGTACGAGAGATGGCACAGGAGTAGGCAACAATGGATGCATGCATGGGTTAGTAGCAAGGAGCGCCCTAAGCTGCCTGCTATTGTTCTCTTTCTCTTGAGGCAAACTGCAGGTACAGCATGGCTGCTGTCAGCCTCTCAGATTTGCACTAATGGCAGCCATTCTAGCAAGATGGATGATCAGTCAGATCTGTGGTTAGTTCATGGAAGCAAACGATTTTGATTGTAATACGTCAGGCAAAGCAGCAACAGCAGTTGTTGCACAGGATGCCGTACCACTGGGTTGCTGGGAACCCTTGGCTGAAAGTATGCATTGCAAAAGCGTCTCTCGTCTATGGCTTGAGCATCATGAGGCAGATACCGCAGCACTCTCTCCTGAGTGCCAGGGTCCAGATAGCCCGCTCTGAAGACCAGCAGCAAATGCTCATGCCATAGATCGTACAGGAGCTGCTGGTGCTCACCACTGAGGGGTTGTCTCAGGTCCAAGCCTTCCACCTACTGGAAGGAATTGTGGTTGAGAGCTAACACTGCGCTGAATGTGGTTCCAACAGCAGCCACTGAGGTATTTACCAGTACGCCGAAGTCTTTATGCAGTGGCGTGAGAGACACCCCATGTTGCTCTGCTTTGCTCTTCAGCTTGTTTGCTGCAGGAGCTTCTCTTTGTTGTGTAGAAGCTAGATTGACAACAATGCGCCGTGGCCTGAAGTACAAGTTTCATGTTAGCAAGCAACTTGACACTGCATGAGAACACGCAATTTCCTTTGAGATGACTCGCACCTGCAGTGAGCACTCGTTCTTGATCCTGCTGGCAGACACAGGTGCACACAACCCGGCACCGACGTCGCACGGGGAGCTCGGCAACTTGAAAGCTGGTTGATCATTATGACGGCCACTTGTGGAATGCGATGCTGTGGTCTTGGGTCCTTACAGTCTGTAAACAGATCGCTGTAAGTGCGTCTGCCAGAGGAGGCTCTTACAGTGCCGACACGATAGATAGCCGCAGACGTTTTGAGGCACTTTTACAAAACCTTAGAAGCTGTTTGCACCGCCCGAGCTGGGAAAGAAAGAAGAGATCAGCGTCGCGTCGCGCCCAAGAGAACCGTCATGCATGAAGCCAGAACCGAAGCTGACACAATCTTGCAAATTGCAAATTAGCATATTAATAGCTTGAAATTCGCAAATTGCAAACACCCACATAGGATTCCTGCACGAAAATAACGAAACTGCTCAGTCTGGCGGAGATTGCTGCTCTACGAGTGCACATGAGACAGCCTTTCGACTAGCTGGTCTCATCGCCTTCAGGCATCCGCAGCATGCAATGCCCAGCAGTCGATGAAGCAAAATTACGCAAAATAGACAAATTCGCTTGCCAGCTCAGGCATTGCCGAGTCGCTGTCGGTAAAGTCAAAGGTATCTCAGCTCCGACATCGATCCTGCGCTTCACCCACATTGAGTCCGCGAATGCAACTCTGTCGTTGCAACAAACCAATTGCAGTGTTGTGAAGCTTGTCGTAACGGCGCGGTTGCGCCGCAGAGCTGAGCCTCGATTGTGCATAGGTAGGTGACTCGTTGTACGTTGCGCCTGCAATCTCGAGAGCAGATCAACAACTCCTGATGGCTAGCGCTATGTGTAGCAGGGCCTCACAGACAATTTATGCTGCATTTCTTCGCTAAAATGTTGACTTGTTAGCCAGGTCCCAAACTCAGGAAGCTACCTTGCACTTTACGGAACTTATCCGCGCTACTGTGACTCAGCCTGCTTTTCTGCGTGATCATTCAGTGCGACACATTGTGAACAGTTTGCGAGTGCTTCCATTTTGTGCAGGCTGCATAGCTCAGCGAGTTCCATTCTGACAAAGCGAAAACAGCCATCATTGGCGACGAGGCTCGTCCAGTCATGGCGGTGTTTGACTTTGAACCAAAGGATGGACAGCTGGATGAGCCCCTGCGATCGCAGGAGATTATCATGCTCAAGGAAGTTCTGTATGTTGAGGAGTCAGACCGTGCAACATCGCCTGTTGCTGGCTTACACCGCTCTGTGCACCAGCAAGAGCTGGTGCCTCTTCCAAGCAGCTTCGGCAGCTTTGAGTTTCAGTTTCCTGCTAGCCACCAGGAGCAAAATCTAGAAGGTCAGGAAAGGGCAGCACCATATGTTGAGCTGCCTGCTGCCAAGCGCCAAGCCACAGCACCAGCAGCGCTGCAAGAGGCAGAAGCTGCAACAGAGTCTCCTCTTCAGAGTCCCTTTGCATCTGCTGAGAACATAGATCGCTTCCTACACGACCTGCCAGAGGAGGTTGTCATTCCACATCATCAGTTGCAGCAGCACCTCCAGCAGAATCGCCAGCATAGCGCTCCTCCTCCTAGCACTCTCAGCAGGGCATTGCTTGAGTCACAGAGCCAGGAGCTGGCGTTGCAACAGATTTGTACAGCTGAGCAGGCTAAAGCGCGTGTTGCCTCACTCCCAACAAGCAAAATGCTGTCATGCAGCAACATGCAAGTCAGCTTGTCGCCCGTAGTCTGGAGAGACTTTGAGGCTCCACACAGAGTAATGGTCAACTTGGGACTGCGGTGCCTAGAAATGGAAAGTGACAGCTGCTACCCAGCTTCCATGTATGCAGCTTTTAATCCTCGCGTCATCACCACAGGTGAGACTTGCTGCAGGTTCTCAGAGAACGCCAGATCATCATCATGTCATGGTGAATTGACTTGTACGAGATTGTGCACAGCGTTTTCCTGCATGCCAGCACTTCTCCGCAAGTGCTGTAGGCTTGCTACAAACAAGTTGATCCTGCCAGCATCTGGCATGCTAGCCAGCATACTCGATTTCACCAGATTCTCCTGGTCAAAGAAGTATGCGACGTTGCACATAGCCTCATAATGTATGCATACCTCTTCAGGTGTGCCTGCCAAGCGGCAGCACCCTTACAGACGAGAGTCATCACCTACAGAATCTAGGCAAACGCGCAAGATGACGAGGTCAGCATCCCTGGGCAGCAACTTGGCGCGTAATCCATGTGCCTCTGCCTCTGCTCCTGCCAAAAAGGAGCAGATAGAGCTGGAGGTATAGTTTCTCATGCATGTCCACCCTCTTCTGCTATTCAGTCATGTCTGTCTTATCACATGTTGTTTCACTATCACAGCAGAGGCTGATCTGCAAGCACAGTGTGTTGCATGCAGTCACATTGCATCCCAGCTTGTGGCACCATGCGTCCAGGCCATGGTATGTACATCTCACAAACACATGGTCACTCTTCTTACATGCACGAACAAACTTTATCATCTTGCTGCTGTTGCAGGAGGTTTACTTGCTGAAGCGTAACCCAGACAGCATGGTGATTGAGGACACCTGGCATGCAGAGGGCCCTTTTGAGGGCAACACACTGTCAACACCACCTGTGTGGGCTGGCACATGGCTCATAGATGTGCTGGTCTGTATACATGATTGTGAGTTTGGGAGGAGCTTCTGGCTGAAGGCAATGCATCGCAATGTGCCAGCAACAGCGCCAACGCAATGAGCGTGCTGCCCCAACATTTGTATAGCTCTCGAGAAGAACATTCTTTTGTTTTACAAGCATGACTAGTTGTCGTTGTCCCCTTGCACAGTCAGCGTTTTGTACCATCCTACTGTACAGGCTGCTTGCTTAGTCTCTGAACCTGCTGTGATGCGTAGTGCGGCCCATGCCATGCTCCAAGCTATTTTTGCTTGTATGCTATGCTGTCTGAATAGTGTGTTGCACACCGCTTGCTCAAAATGCATCCAGGGCTACCAGTCAATAACTCAATCAATGCAGGTCAGGCAGCTGACACGGCCCACATTTTCTGACTTTTGGTGACTTTTGCTGCTAATTGAATATAGAGTAGGATTCATTTTGGCAAAAAAGTTTCATCTTTGTTTAATTTGCAGCAATGCTGGCCCCCTTTCACATTTCTTTACTCTACGGCTCAGAACATGCTGTATATAGAGTTCACCAGACTCTCATGTCATCTCCACAAGCACATGTTGGTGATGCAGAGTCCTGGATTCATGTCTGAGATGGAGGCTAACACTGAAACCACAGAACAGTCTGACAGGAGAACAGCTGTGTACAACAATGTCAGTTCCGTTTAGTAAGGCTTTGCACCTGCACGTACGTCCCACACATACCTAGCTCATCATGAGCTGGAAAGCGTCTAAAGTACTTATTACTACTGGGTGCTTTGCACCCAGCTTGATGAGACAGTCACAAACATGTCACAAATCATTTCACATATAATGACCCTTACACCTGCTGTACACTGTGCATCATGGCTTTGTCAGAAATCTATCCAGAGGCCCAGCACCTTTTTTCTGGTTGGAGGTACATTGCACAATGCACATTGTCAACAGCTGAAAGGTCATGTATGATGACTTGCAAGTGGGTGCATTGCATGCCGTGTCATACGCCAGCTGGACAGCTGCCTGCTGCATGGGTGTCACCTGACAAGTGCATGGTCTGGGTGCTTGCTGCGTCAAGTTTGTGCTTGCTGAGTCAAATCTGTGCTTGCTGAGTCAAATCTGTGCTTGCTGAGTCAAACCTGTGCTTGCTGAGTCAAACCTGTGCTTGCTGCATCAAACCTGTGCCTGCTGAGTCAAATCCGTGCTTGCTGCGTCAAATCTGTGCTAGCCTGTGTGCAGGTGAGTACACAAAGGACGCAAGGCCTGGTAGCAATCGCGGGGGAATGTTACGCTTTTTGCAGGCTGCCAGCACAGGCTCATGTGAGCCTGCTTTGCTTGCTGGTGATCACCAGCTAGGCAATGCTGAATGTGCTGAGCATGGCTCTGCAGACAGCCTGCACTTGGGCGCTGAAGCACAGGAGCCACCAAGTCAGCTGTTGCCAAGCGTGTTCACAAGTACAAAGCACACTGATAGACAAGAAGGTCAGGCACAGAAGCGTCCGCTGAGTGGCATGTCCATGTGGCAACATCAGCTGCATGGCACATCATCACAGACATGTAGCCACCTCCTGTGATAAGGCATGCATGCGCTTGTGTCCAAGTCTGTCCTGTGTCTGTGCAAATGGTTTGTGTCAGTGTCTGCATGCTGTCATTCACATGTGCACCTGTAAAGAGATGCCTTGTCTTTCAATTGCAAGCAAGGCCATAATCTGGCTGCGTTGTCTTCCCTTAAGCTACAAGAAGTATGGGTTTACTTTCCATGTTTGCAGATCTGTCTTGCCCGCGCCTGTGGTGGAGCCTATGTCACAGCATTATGCCTGCTCACTGCACTAGGGGTAGCATTCTTTTCCATTTTGCGCACCAAGGCAGACCCTGGTTCTGGAATCCTCAGCATTTTGGGATATTTGATATCTATTTTGACTGGAGAGTTCACTTGGCCGGCACGTGTCATGTGGCGTCAGGTACATTCAACATTCCCGCGCACGCTTCTTGCAATAGCACCTGAGTTTTGCGCCAAGCTAGATGCACAGAACTGCAAGATGTGCTTGATGATCATTGTCAGCCAAGATCTCATACACATGTGTAGTGGACAGCAACATACTTGTTAGCAAAGCAGATAGCAACATGCAAGTATATACGATCAAGCGCCACCTTACATAAAATGATCTCGCTTGCATGACAAGTTTTGCCTGCGCCAAGCTCAGGCATGCTGGAGTCTGAGACAAATGATGCATTTGCATTGCACTGTACGCAGATAGTGGTGAACCAGATTCTGATTGGGCTCATTGCAGCCCTGGGGTGTCTTGTGGGGGGCACCCTGTTGCTGCCTAGCCTAGCCACAGACGAGCTGAGAGAAGTGCTTGCAGACATCATCCAGACTTGTGGCTACTCCATCTCTGGATACGCCAGCCGCATCTTTCCTCCTGAACAGGTGAACCTGCCACCATCTGACAGAGACCCAGACAATGTTTGTGCCAACTGACTCATGAGAACTTGCTTGTGACAGATGGTGCTTTGGGAACGCTGCTTCTGCTTGTGTCTGTTTGTACGTCAATGTTGTGGCACAACATGGGCCTGTGTTGGATGTAGCTTTGATCTGTTGGTGCGAGCCTGTGGCATCATAGCCAGCTATTCTAAACTCAATCACGTGTGGCACAAAACATCTATTTTGGCATGAAGAAACCCAAGTGTGTTTGCATCAATGTTAGCGTCTGTAGCTGATTTGCTGCTTATGAGGTGGCAACAAACAAAAGGCTGACTGCCAATATCAAGGGATGTCAATACTACCTGCAGGGCAGCAATAGTGTTCATGAAGCAGAGCAACGCATGACAAGCACCCGCAAGGCTTTGCAGGACCACATGGAGTTCGATGCAGAGAAGGTCACAGACACAGATTACATGTGAGCTTGCAAAGTGACTGCTGCACAAATCTCCTAACATACCTGTGGCTGTCGACAATCTCATGCTGTGCAAGACTATAGTATGATGTGTTACTTGTAACACTGCACCTTAGCTGACACATATACACTTAGCTAAGCAACTCACCTTGTGCCTGTTGTAAACTGTCTGGGCAAGCAAGCCTGATGCAGTTCCTGTATTTCAGGAGCTTTCTGAGTGCCACAACTTCAGCAGACAGCGACAAGAAGAGTGACAAGCTCAAACAGCAACCCATACCTTCGGCCAGCTCCATTCGCCCTCTGCTGATGAAGGCTTCAGGCCTGCTGCAGGAGGTGGGCACCCCTGTTGCTTGCCATCATGCCTCAACATGTTGCTTCGTTTTGTTTGTAAAGCTTTGTTTGTTTCAAATAGTAGTTTTGAAGGGACACAAGGTTTTGGCAATGCAAGTTTGCCAGGCTGGTTGTGAGCACAAGCGGTTGGTGGTGTGCAGTGTGACTGTGACTGTGACTGTGACTGTGACTGTGACTGTGACTGCAGGCTGCATTGGAGCCCCCCTTCCTGCTCAGGCATCGCGTGGCTCTGGGCAAATGGAAGCCTGTGCTGGATGCTTTGGAGGATGTAGTGCTGCAGACCTCAGCTATGGAGTCAGTCCTTGAGGGGCAAGGTAAACGGCTGTGAAAGCTTCACTTCTTGATGATTTGCATATCATTACTCACTCTTAAATTGCCAGGCAGCTGGCAGGCATGTAGTTTTTCTGGTACAATTTTGTGCATGCTAGACGCTGTGTGGCTCATACTGCATGCTGTGCAAGTTGACTCCTTTGGTCCTGCTTGTGTCAGACCCTGCAAGCAGACATTGTGCATGATACAACATTTGCAAGCCCCTGATCACAACCGCAGGTCTGGTTAGTCATCTAACAAGCGGAACATCGCTGCAGCCTGTTGCTGCTTCCACTGTGCTGCTACACCCATACTTGTTGTCATCTTCTTGTCTTCTTCATTGCTGCACATGCATCTATGCATCAAAGCTGCCGCTACCTCTGCCTGCTCTCCTCTTCCTGTATGAAGAGGTTGGGTGGTGGGTTTGCAGGTAGCGGGCCACTGCTACGAGACTCTGATGTGCAAGCTGTTCTGGGAAGCAACGTTCTGCCAGTCTTCAGGCTGCTGCACGCTGAGGTGGCAGCAGCTGCTGCTGTGCTGGCCAGGAACATCCGCCTTGCTACGGGTCACATCCCGGTCAGCCTCTGCTGCACTACGCTGCATCTAGCTGAATCTTGTCTGGCTTTTTGGGGATTGGATGCAAACTCACCTGCTGGGAATGTTGTTGCATGCACAGTGTGCTGTGCAGGAGGGCATGCTGCTGTGGTTGTTGATTTACGCGTGCAAACTAAGGCAACATCTGCAGCCCGAGGTGCCTTTCACAAGCAATGAGTACAGCAGCATCTGCTCCTGCCTGCACCGCTGTGCATGCAACAATCATCTCAGTTACGGGGTGTCAGGCTTCAGCATGTGTCTGCTTTGAGGCATCTAACCAACATGCATTTCCCCAGAGTGCATGACAGCACTACCAACTAGGCCATAGTGGTACTCAACTCAATGTTCTTGATTCCAGGCCTTGCCTGCTGAGCATTGACATGAATGCAGTCTTTCATGAATAGACATGACATCTGGATGAGCACAGATGACTCCTTGAGCATCTTGTCTGACTCCAACAACTTGTGGTTTGCAGCCTCGCCACATCTCCTGTGAGCCTGCATGGGCAATCTTGGAGCATGAACTGGCAGCGCAGATCCACATCACAATGAAGCAGTACTTCCACAAGCTAAAGGAGATGGAGCCCGACAATGCCTTCCGCCCTGATACCCTGGTGAGTCACTGCTGCTGCGTCGACTGCTCAAAGCACCCCACCAGCATAGCTGTAGGTACATGCAGTTGCCCTTTTGTTATCTGTGCGTGCACAAAAGTCCAACCTTGCTACTGTGATCACTGTGCATTTAGGCAGCTGGCGTACCAGCAATATCAGCCCACACAATTGCCTGTCAAACAATTGTGCATGTGCTTGCTTGAATGGATTCTGGTCTTCAACCCATTACCTGCTTTTGATGCAATCATATGGCCAACTTGCAGCAGCACTCTTCAGGTGAGAGCCATACTGTACATAGCCACGTTGACAACAGGCATCATGGAGGCTGTCACCAATGTGGACCATGCAGTGGCTGAAGCCCTCTCCACGCGTCACCATCCCCACAGCCCGGCCAACAGCACCACCAGATCTGCTCGCAAGCTTAGAGTTCAGGCTGCTATTCTCATGCCTGTGCGTGAGGCTCTCAAGACCCTGCATGAATCTGAGGATTGTACCTGGAAAGGTTTGTGCCTCTCCCTCTAGAGGGCCGGGAACGGCTGGAAGCACTGCCAGGAGGTGACGGCAGTGTGCTGCTGCTGGGGGAGTCCATTGCATGCTTCAGGTTTGATGCATTGGCCAGGGAGCCATCTGTGATGCGCCGTGGGAGTAGCAATGGCGTGCACGGACATCTTCCTGCATCATGCTTGCACTGTGTTAGTCTCTACAAATCGTGTAAAATGGGGTCATGCTACATAGACTTGCTCGCATGCACTCAGCGTACATGCAGGAGATGTGGAAGGCATGCGCATATCATCCTGTGCAAACCACGTGAAACTTCCTGCCACTAGCCTGCCAGTAGTGTAAGCAGGTTGAATATGACAATGGGTGCCCACTATAGATGCCCTTTACTTCCCAGGAAACCATAAACAAGCAACATGCTGTGCCAGGCTGTACCTGCTAGGCTCTCTTCTAGCAGCACAAGCAGCAAGGCATCCAGATCGACGGCAGGGCCCTTGTTTGAGTCTTGAATAAGAGGTAGCAGATGGTCGTGGACCACAGGCAGGCTTGCCGGATCATTGGTGTTGAAGGCATTGCCTACCACATCCAGCACACACTGGATGGGCACCACAGCCGCATCACTGCCACCCCATTCCTGTACCCACAACAGCAATGCTGAGCATCAACATCAGACCCACACTGTCATCCAACTGCCCATTACGCTACAACAGCCAATCACCTGCTGCAATTATACCCTATGCGAAACATGCATGATGGTAGATCTTTACAGTATTCAATGTTTGTGAAGCCTTGTGCCAGATAAGTCCGTGGCATGTCGCAAAACAAATGAAAAGCTGAATGATACACAGTAGTATGGCGCACCTGAACCAGGCCCTGCCAGCCATCTCCTTGCAAGGCCTTGATGCAGTGCAACACCTGCAGAAAGAAGTGCCAGCCAGCAGCAGGGATGTGCCCATCCACAACGCCCACTAGGCGGCAGAAAATCAGGACCTTCAAGTTGTTCTGATACATGCGGGCGCTGGTCAGTAGCCTGCCTACAGGACCTGCCAGACATCAGAAAACACACAGCGTCAACAGCTTCCCTACATGCTGAGGGTCAGGCTGGCTTGGCACCAGCAGAAGAGCTGTATGCTCCTGCCAAATGCTTGATTGTGGTGTGTCAACATTACAGTTGTAACGGTCAGAGCAAGCGCCTGCAGGTGGGCAGTCTTGCATGGTGTGTGATGAAAAACGTGGACCTAAGAAAGACGTGCAAAGTCTGGCATGCCACAAAACTCACAGAGCCATATACGTGGATGCAGACACAAGCGACAAAGTTGCAGCAAGCACATCTGTGCTCCATTCTGCACGCCTGTCATATGCAACTGTCAGGCCTAGCTGTGTGGAAAGCAAGGCAGTGTTGACAAGGCGTCATGTGCAATGTGCATGCTCATCATTCTGTCACCTGTCTCCATCATGAGCTCTGCCACTTGAACTGCTGAGCTGCCAGACACAGCAGCAGCCATGGCATCAAAGATGCTGTCCTTAGCCCACTGTGCTTGCATGCTTGCATCCTCCAGGCTGCTCAGGCCCGCACAATAACATGCCACAATGCTACTGATGACTTCCTGCATCAGAGTGACCATACAATTCTCAGCACAAAAGACTCCTTTTAGCATGCTGAGCACACAGCTGTAAGTCTATTGTGTCGTTCTCAAAGTAAAGCAACTGCTTGTGACACCCTTGTACCAATTATGCTATTTAAGGTCTGCTCTGAGCACATACGGATGATGTGCTTGACTTCAGCTAGGCTCGTGTGGGATTGTACATGATATTCTTGGACCGTACATCTGCACTGTGAATGGGCCATGTAACAACTTTGCTAAAATAGGGGAAAACACCTTTCATAGACAAATTGAGAGCCTTTGCTCACAGAACAATGTTCATGACATTCTATTTGAAGACGGCCACTGGAGCAGGCAGTCCCCAAGCTGAAAGGCTAGAGGACGGCAGATCAGCACAATCAGCATGACATTGAGAGGTCCAAAAGGCTAAAATACTATAGACTCAGTAGGCGAGTCTTGAGTCAGGCACAGGGAGTGACCTGTCTTGACATGGGGGTGCGGGGGCGGCCTTTGGTCAACCCCTGAGCAAAGTCCCGCCACTCCTCCTGGTCTGCTGTAAAAGCTTGTGTCCCCTGCTAACACACAGCTGTTACACACACACTCAAGTCAGAAGATGTGCAGTGCACTTGCATGCCAAATGCATGGGCAAGTTCTTGGGTAGAATTGAGCTTCCAACTGTCTTCAGTAAGGCAGAGCCTTACACAATGCATTCTGTCG
>JAABUP010001087.1_pt1 | contig 57716 bp, 52 predicted proteins | sample 5559201 | NCBI WGS metagenome assembly JAABUP01 (sample SAMN10711887, study PRJNA513373) | rock metagenome | isolation source: Antarctica rocks | place: Antarctica | reverse complement strand
TGTAGCGCTTCAGAGGGATCTGATCTGAGCAGTGTTACTGTGTGACTGAACGTAGCAATGGAGCGGTTCTTCTTTCAACAGATAGTTATGCGTGCCGTTCCTCTCCTTCTTTTTCTTCTTCTTCTTTTTCTTCTTCTTCTTCTTCGTCTTTTTCTTCTTCTTCTTCTTCTTCTTCTTCTTCGTCTTCTTCTTCTTCTTCTTCGTCTTCTTCTTCTTCTTCTTCTTCTTCTTCTTCTTCTTCTTCTTCTTGTCGTTGTTATTATCTGTTGGGAACGACGCGTGTTTTGAACCGTGTCCGACCAGCTTGAGAAACAGTCGCCGTTGTTGTTGTTGTTGTTGATGTCCAGCGAGTGAGCTCTGGCCAGGACTTTGGGGTGTCTCCTAGCCAGTTTTGAGAAGAGGAGAGAGGGTTTCTTTGTCGATGGAGATGGATGACTGAGATATCTTGTCCTTTTGCTACCGGGAATGTTCCAAACGCATGCCGTCTGTGCCGTTTTGCCTTTCTTGCGTCTAGTGCGCCTGGACAATGTACACTCGTTGCCGGCAGGAGGTGGCGAGTTCATGCGTTCGAAACATCATTTTGCGTTCTGGCCCACGGGGCCTTTCTCGATATGTCAGCATGAAGCCCGGTATGAGACTGTGGTGGAGCGAACTTGGGTGTAGTAACGGCCCGAGATTCTTTTGCACGGCCTCTGCTGTCTGTCTGCTAGGGTTTTCTGCCGTGTAATGTTCCATGTCCGGTTTCGTTGGACTGCTGCGTCTTTTTTTGGACGGATATGGCTGGGGGAGCTGTTGCCACTTTGTCTTGTCTTGGGCTGGGTGTGATTCAGAAGTCGAGAAGATGCGATGAAGTAGTCGATCTCCCATCGGTAATTGAAGACTAGTCTCAAGATCTTTCGACATGTGCAGTATCGTCCATTTCCCGTTCTATATGCTTGAGCTTGTCCTCGCCGACAGCCTCCAACACTTTTTTCGTTACCCTATCTCTTTCGCCAACGTCAACGACACCATATGCCTCTTTCGTTTGCTTGAAAACCTTGTCCTCCCAGCCATCGCCCACATTGACCTTGCCAGCATCATCCCAGCATTCTTGCACGGTTCCGCCGATGTTCTTGAAGAATGCCTTCAGACCGCCTTCCCCGCCTCCGGCGTGATAGCTCTTGAAAGGACCCGCAACGGCCCATCTCGGTCCCATACTTGCTTGAACGACTGTGTCGATATCTTCGACAGATGCCACGCCATCGTTCACGAGGTGTATTGCCTCTCTGAAGAGCGCAAATGCTAGCCTGTTCGCGACGAATCCTGTGCATTCCTTCTTCAGCACCACCGGCTCTCTTCCGATGCCCCTCCAAAACTCGACCGTCTTATCCACAACATCTGGTCTCGTCGCGGATGACGGAACAATCTCCAGTAAGGGCATCACATGCGGCGGGTTATACGGATGCACCACGACCAATCTCCCCGGGTCTCTCATCCCCTTCGACTGCAGTGAAGCTGGTATACCCGAGGTCGAACTCCACAACAACGCCGACGAAGGGGCGAACTCTTCGACTTCTTTCCAGATCGTGGCTTTAAACTCCAAACTTTCAGGGCCTTGTTCTTGGATGATGTCGGCATCATAGACGGCATCACCCAGGTCCGTAGCGATCCTCAAAACATTATTCGCAAACAGCCTGTCAATAATGCTTCTCCTCCGCGCCGAGTTCAACTGCTGCGCGTACAGGATCTGTGACGCTTTGACGTGCTCAGGGAGGTAGGAGGGAAGGGTCGCGCGAATGTATTCTTCGAGATTCGGGCGGGTGTCGTGGATGGTAATTTGGACGGGTCGGGAGGATGTCGAGGTGGAGAGATGGAGGGCTGCAAAAGAGAGGCCGATGGTACCGGCGCCGATGAGAGTTATATGGAGGGGCTTGGATTGCTCCATGGTGAGCCTTGCCCAGTGTGGACAACGGTATCTCTTAGGTGGTCTCTGTTGAGACGATTGTTGTACAAATCGCATGGAGGTACGTGAGTAGTTGTGACGCACTGGCCAGACCAGAAATGCACCCGAAGTACGACTAACCGGAAACTGTAGATCTTCCCCGCAATCTGTCGGTACTTGTACTCTTACATACCCCCCGCCAATGGAGGAGGAGAAAGCTAGGGCGTTCCGAGGCCCGAGTTTAAGAGGACAAGATCTTTGGCCGCGGATAATGGAGCTACGGGATCTGGTGCTTGCATCTCCATCTGCCAACTTGTATTGTTGGAGAGCAATTATTGACTGCCGGCGCCATCATGCCTTTCAAATCCGCACAACCAGACATTGACTGTATGTCGCTCCCAAACCCACATCCTCATGATCGCTAATTGACAATCACATCTAGTACCGACCAATCTCACGGTCTGGAACTGGCTCTTCGATTCCCCATACTCTCCGCTCGCCAACAACCCGGCCTCTGCTTTGCGCGGTTACACCAATGCCATCACCAAGGAGCGCATCGATTATGCGCAGGTGAAGGAGTACTCGACCTATCTGTCGATGGCACTTGTCAAGAAGTATGGGTTGAAGGAGAACCAAACCGTTGCGCTCTTCAGCCCGAATACGATATGGTATCCTGTTGCTATGCTGGGGATTCTGAGGGCTGGTTCGTCATCGGCAGTAACGTCTGTTGTAAGAAGAAGAAAAGGCTGATGACGGTACAAATCTATAGGAGGAGTCGTATCCGGTGCTTCTCCAGCTTACAACATTGAGGAGATGACCTACGCACTCAAGACCGGGGACGCAAAATTTCTGATGACGCTCCCCTCGTCAATGAAGGTCGCTGCGGCCGCAGCCAAGAATGCTGGCATTCCCAAAGAGCGAGTCTTCCTGCTTGAGGGGGAGATGGAGGGCTTCACGACGATGAAGCAATTGCTAGAGATGGGAAAGGCGTACGGGAATGAGGGGCAACTGAAGAGCTTTCAACTGCCGAAGGGAAAGCAGAATAAGGATGTTTGTGGGTTCTTGAGTTTTAGTAGTGGGACTACTGGATTGCCCAAAGCCGTAAGGATCCCACGCATGTTATGGTGTCCCCAACATGTCATGCTGACGGTGGCTCTCAGGTGATGATCTCGCATCAAAACGTAATTGCACAATGTTTGCAGATCAAACAGATCTCGCCTCCAGATTTACAGAAGATCCTGGCTGTACTTCCACTGTTTCATAGTGAGCCCTCCGTGGTTCTCTAATCATCCTTGAGACTGACCTTTGCAGTCACCGGTCTCGTCCATGGCCTTCACCTCCCGATCCTCCTCAACGCCGAAGTCTACATGCTTCCCGCCTTCACCATGGAAGCGATGCTCGACACGATCGTCAAATACCAACTCAAAGAACTCCTCCTCGTCCCTCCCATCCTCATCCGCCTAGTCCGGGACCCAATCGTCGACAAATACGACCTCTCGCATCTCCGGCGCTTCTCCTCAGGCGCAGCCCCCCTCTCCGAAGAGATCATCCAGCTCCTCAAAAAGAAATTCCCTCAAACAGGCTTCAAGCAAGGCTACGGCATGACGGAATCCTGCTCCTGCATCACCGCCCACCCGCCGGAGAAGTACGATTACAAGTATGCGGGCGCAGTCGGGACCATCGTCGCGAGCACCGAGGTCAAGATCGTCGACGAAGACGGCAAAGAACTCGGCGTCAATCAGCCTGGTGAGATCCTTGCCCGCGGCCCGCAGTGCGTCATGGGTTATCTCAACAATCCCAAAGCCACGGCCGAGACGTTCGACTCCGAGGGCTGGTTGCATACGGGCGACCAGGGTATCATCGACGACGAAGGGCTTTTGACCATCACAGACCGTATCAAGGAGATGATCAAAGTCAAGGGTATCGGCGTCGCGCCTGCCGAGCTCGAAGATTTGCTTCTCGGCCATCCGAGGGTCGAGGATGTTGCGGTGTTAGGGCTGAAGGATGATTACTCCGGTGAGAAGCCGAAGGCGTATGTGGTGCCGAACGGAGGGAAGAAGAGCGCGGATGTGGCGCTTGGGAAGGAGTTGATCAAGTACGTGCAGGAGAGGAAGGTAAGGCACAAGTGGATTACGGAGGTGGAGTTTGTGGCGGACATTCCGAAGAGTGCGAGCGGAAAGATTTTGAGGAGGATGTTGAGGGACAAGTCGACGGGTGCGGGTAAGGAGACGATCGTCAGGGATGATGTCACCGAGAAGGCGAAGTTGTAGCACCAGCGGCGATTGCTGTGTAGATATGGGATATCCTTTTTATAGCTATTGTAGACGAACTCCAGAAACTCGCTTTTGCCCACGATGCTCCGATGAAGCATGAAATTGAAGGTTGAACTCCGACTAGAAGACCACCTGCCATGTGTCAAGGCCAACTTCCGCCACGGCTCATATCGCCCACCGATAACTCGCATACCTCCCCGCCGTCTCACTTTTCCTAATAATCTTCACCACCTGGCCCCTCCTCAAGCCCAAATACTTAGCGACCGGATCTCCCGTCTGGATCCTCGGCAACTGACTCTCCTTCAACCTATACCTCTCCAACAGCGCCCTCTTCTCCTCCGGGCTCAACAGCACATGCTTCGGCACCAACTCATGGTGCGTGATATTCACCAACAGATCCTGTTCCTGGAAGAACTCGATAATCGACGGCAGCGCGGCGGGCACGAGTTTGAGCGCCGCGGGTGTGATGGAGGCTTGCGTTATGAGGATGCCGGTGTGGAAGTTGTTGTCGGCGACGAGGTGGACGAAGGTGCGCATCTGTTTGATGCCGATGCTGGGTTCCGACGAGAATTCGACCCAGATCGTGCCGATGGAGGGGGGTTTGGCCTCGGCGTTGGGGGCCGCGGGCGTGGTGTATTTCTCGAGCATTTGCGACGTGGGGCGGGCGGAGAAGTTCATTTTCTTGCGGCTGGTACGGTGAGAGTGAGGAGTCAGTGGCTCGGGCTCCGAGGGAGGGAGGGAGGGAAGGGGGAGGTGAGAGGGAGTCTGGGGAGGTGTTGGACGTACTCTGGATGGCCGGTCGAGTCGGCATATTGGGCGCGGAAGTCGTCGAGCGATATGCGGATTTCTTCTTCCGCCAGCTCGTAGCCCTGTTAGGACCATGCTTAGCTCGGAGGTGGACCGGCGGGAAATGTTAGGAGTCATGATGGCGCATACCCTATCTTGGCACATCTCGTGGATCGTCCGCCATGCGCGCCATAATCTGACCAACTCGCGCTCAGCATCTGCGGCGTCTTTTGCTGCTTGTTGGTCCGATGAGGACATTCTGTATGGCTCCCGAGCTGGGTAGGGGTTATGACTGGGAGCGTCAGAGGTGAGCGAAGCAAAGATGTTAGGAAAGTGACTTGACCTTCAAGGATCCCACAAGTGGTAAATTCCGCGCTAGCGGCAGATGCAGCACACCGCCGAGCTTCGATCCCCCACACATTTTTTTACGAAGGCGACCGTTGCTGCATATGTAAGCACATCTACCTAAGTCCCAATTTCTGCCATTGGGGAACGCAATCTATGTTCATTTTCTTTGATTGAATATCTTCTATTCGCATATCAATTTTAAGGCCATGGCGGACTTAGCAACGCCATCTGCCGCTACAATGTCGACTGTCAATGCCGGAGCTGATCGCGTGGACGACAAGCCCTCGAAAGTCAAGCCCGAGAAGCCCGACGAAGAAAAGTACAAGGTAGACTTGGCGAAAGCAGAGAAGGAGCACGCTGCCGTACAGGAAAGATTGGTACGTTTGCTATTAGTGCAAGCCATGCAACGGCCCGTAATTCTACGCGGTGCAAACACGTGGAGCTTCACATTATATATTGACTGATCAAATCTCTGATTGACTGTGCTATATAGAACGCCATCAAAGCCAAACTAGACCTTACAAAGCCGCCTAGTAAAGATTCTCCAATTGCGAAGAAGCAGCAAGAACTACGGTCACAGCTCGCGTCGATCCGACAACAGCAGCAAGGCTTCAAAACGTCGCGAGGTAGTGTGCAGGAGAAGATCAGTTCCCTGGACGCCACACTCAAGTCACGCATTGCCGAACAAAAAGTGGCCCGTAGTCGAGTGTCCTATAAGAATGTTGAAGAGATCGACCGAGAGATCCAACGCTTGGAGAAGCAGGTGGACGCTGGCACAATGAAGCTTGTGGATGAGAAGAAAGCTCTTGCGGAGGTCTCGAGCCTGCGGAAGCAACGGAAAGGGTTTGCAGGATTTAACGAGGCCCAGAAGGGCATCGACGATGTGAAGGCACAAATCTCGGAATTACGCAAAGAGCTGGACAACCCTGAGGCGAAGGCGCTGAGTGAGAAGTACAACAGCATACAGAAAGAACTCGATGACATCAAGGCCGAGCAAGACGAGGCATATAAAAGTATAAATTCGCTAAGAGATGAACGCTCGACGATTCATGCTGAGCAACAGGAGAAGTATTTTGCGATGCGGGATATCAAAGACCAATACTACAAGGCGAGGAAAGCGTACAAGGACCATGAAGATGAGGCATACCGGCAAAGAAGAGAAAGACAAAAAGCGGAAAGAGATACGTACGAAAAGGAGAAGCGGAGAAAAATTGCTGATAAGAAGCTGGAGGAAGCAAGCGAACCAGCTTTCATGGATGAAATCCTTACAGCGGAGGGGTTGATACGATATTTCGATCCTTCGGCTCCTGGAACGTCCAAGTCACTTCGTGGCCCAAGTGGCTTTGCCGCGGCAGCACAAAGGACTGTGGACGATTCGAATATCAAAGGAACCAGGGTCGTGAAGAAAGACGAACAGGAGGAGAACTACTTCATGGGTACCGGGGGGAAGAAAGGCAAAAAGGGAAAGAAAGGCGGCGCTGCAGGGTCTTCGGCTCCGTCCGCACCTACAGAAGGCGGGAAGTTCAATCTTAGCATTGGCGTCATAGAAGAGCTGGCGAAGGTTGGCGTGGAGCCCCCAATGAATCAATCCGATGTGCCTTCAGTGGTCGAGAAGTTGAAAGAAAAGCTGGACCGTTGGAAGAAGGATCAGGACAAGAAGACGAAAGAGGTACGATGTCAATGCTTCGTAGTACTATAGTGCTCATTTCCGGTGCTAATGTCATGCCATAGAATGTCGCCAAGGCGCAGAAGGAGATTGATCGGCTGGAAGCAGAAGCCAAAGAAACACCCGCGCCATCCTCGACAAATCACCGAAAGCATGAAACTGCGAAGAAACCCGCTACGGTCAACGAATCCGTGAATGGGAACGCCTCTGCTGATGCTGAATCAACGCAAGAGAAAGACGCTGCTGCAGATGCAGCGGACGAGTTGGAGAAGGCCTCGATAGAAGATAAGGAGTAGTTGAATTTTGAAAAGGGGCTGGCTATACTGCAAGGCTCCCTCGGCTTTTCTTGACCTGATTTTTCTACCAAAAGCCCGTGTAACGGACAAATATAGAGGAGCGCATCAAAAGAAAGTGCTCGTTGCGTTTGAATTTTTTGCATCTGAGAGCTCTGCGTATATCCAGCTATGGATCTAGTCATAAACTTATTGTAGCATAGCCAGATCGGACTATTTACTCTTCTCGTCCACAGTAACAACGAATTGACGAAAGGTCTTTCGCGACGGATTTGGAACTACCTGGCGCGATGTTCAAAGGCTTGTTCTCGGTTTTTTCTCGGTTTCTTCTCGGTTTCGTGCCGAGATTCAAAGCCCGGACCGACCAACCCCGCGCTGTTACAGCTAAGGGTTTCCATTCCCACCCCCACCAAAACGAACATCCGAAGCAGGAGCCTCTTATCGGATCTGCTTGGGATTCCTGTACAAGTACCGTGGCCATGTAGCCCTTCTCTTTTTCGCCTGTCCAATTGGCAGGTCCGAACTTCAGATTGATCAGATGTTTGGAGACTTTCCTTTCAAAGACAAGATTGCCGTCATTACGGGCGGAGGATCAGGTACGTATCACTTTCTCGTACTGCTGGAGATCTCTTTTGACCGTCTGCGTACCGTGGAGCTCATCATCCTGCTTGGTGACGAGACTCCCTATACAACAATGATGGGCACTTGTTGCTTGCTGTTGCTGGATTGCAGACCTCGAGAACCCTCTTCAAGTTATCGCAATACCTTCAACCATTTGACTGACCGAAATTTGTCAGGTATCAATCTCGCCTTCACCCGTCTCGCCGCCTCCTATGGAGCCAAGTGCATCATCGCGGACCTCCGCCTCACGCAGGAAGCCGAAGAATACATGAAGACCGCAAAAGGCGTCGTCTTCGCCAAATGCAACGTCACAAAATGGGCCGACCTCCAGAACCTCATCACAGTCTCGCAGAAGGAATTTGGAGACGTGCCAGACATTTATGTCGCTGGTGCTGGGGTGTTTGAGCCAGTACGACTGTCCCATTTATCAGATACGATCACACCTGTCCAGAGAGAACTACGCTTACAAAAGCGCCATCACTGATATAGAAATGGTCCAACTTCTGGGACGATACCGAAACGGAACGCTACGCCGAAGTCGACATCAACATCAACCATCCTATCAAACTCACCCGCATTGCCATGCGCGCGCTCCTCGGCAAGAACAAAAAGGGCGTCGTGCTTATCATTGCGTCTGTAGCTGGGCTGGTGGGCATTTACTCCTCGGCTTTGTACTGCGCGACGAAGCATGCGATTGTCGGGTTTGTTAAGAGTTTGGCGGACGCGGATCCGGTGGAGGGGGTCAAGGTCGTGTGTATCTGTCCTGGGTAGGTTTATTCAACAAATTGGCTGAGAGAGACGAAGCTAACAACTCGCTTTTCAAAGTATCGTCAAAACACCACTCTGGACAGATCGCCCTGACAAAATGGCCCAATGGTCGCTGGGCGACACCCCCTCTCTGACCCCCGAGGACATCGCGGAGAGCATGCTCGATCTGATTCAAGATGGCAAATATGGCGGCGGCACCGCGCTCAAACACGACACCGATGTGAAGGCGGTTGTACAGTTTGAGGGCGCTATTCTCCCTGCTGAAGGTGGAGATCAGATGGCGGCGTTTAAGGAGAGACTTAACAAGCCGATTATGGAGAAGATGAAAGGTGAGAGGGGAGTGGCGTTGTAAGCGGATACTACAGTAGTGTGTGGTGCCATCATAGCTAAACCGAACCATCTCATCTTGATCTCCAAACCCATATGACAATGGACCATGGTGTCGTCCACCTTTCATCCAATAATGAATACCACACCCTCTTAACGGACATCACGCCAACGCAACGAAACCGCAGAGCTATTACCTTTTTCAATTCAAGAGGAACGAACGGAACCACCGCAATATTCATACTAACCTCCAAACCCTGACCCCTAACCCCTACCCTCACTCGTCTGTGTCCACTGAAAAACACTTGCACCGCAACAAACAGGACAACGAAAATCTACAATCAAGACCGGACCCTGCTCTATCTGATGGGTTATGTCCAAATACCACACCACACCATATATACCCTGCCCTACCATATCGTCTAGCTCAAATACATCCTCCCCCGAACAAAATTATTGTGAGATGTCCTGGTAGCGTAGAGTACATGCACATATCCTGAACACGGTATTCATCAAAGCGTCGATTGCGGTGACGGACAACGCTTGTTAAGGTTTAGGTAGGGTTATATGGTTTTGTGGAATGGAAAGTATGCGCACTCGTACTCTGCACACTGATCGGGTTTTCTCGTCGTGTAAACTGTATAGATGATGGGTCTGAGAGTGGGGCAGGGTGTGGATGTGAGCCGAGATGGAGATGGAGATGGAGATGGGGTTTGTGGTGGTAGAGTGCCTTGCCTTGCCTTGCCTTGCCTCGCCGCGCCTTCCCTTCCCTTTAATCAATCTGCCAGCCGTACGGAGAGCCGCTCACTCACAACCCCTTCCCGGATCATAAGTCAGGACTCGCCTCTCACAACCACTCACCTTTCTTCTCCCTACTCTAACCTCTCCGTTCTGTCTTTTCCCCCTTCTCACTTTCTCTCGACTCGACTTTCTTTCAAGAAGCCCTGACCATGGACCTCCCTCAAAACCACCCGAAGAAAACCTCAATTTCAAACGGCAGCGTAATCTCCCTCACCGCATAGAAACAAAATTATACGAACACAAATGTACAAAACCTCAGCGGAAGAAAGGGCCCAGACTTTGTCGATCGTGCCTGTCGTGCGGCCATCGCTCTGCATCACCGTGTCTGATCGATAGAGGCGAGAGGCGAGGTGGGGTGGGGTGGGGTAGTAAACAGGGGAGGGGCAGAGGAAAGCGAAGAAGTGTTGTGTTGATTTAGAACGGGAGAGACTCAAGCTGAGATGAAGAAGATTGGGTCGCGTGTGATGAGGAGGTTTGAGAGAGACGGTTGCGATCAAGGGAGGAACGGGATTTGCAGAGGGGTATGTTCGGGTTGGGGTGAGGAATAGAATGCTGGGCCTGATGATGAAGAAACATGGTTGCTGAAGTGATAAGCACAATATGGGCGAACCCCGGGGATAGCGAAAAAGGCATCACGGCCACAGCCAGGACTCTGGTATTTTGTAAAACCCCACCCAACTGCATATGTGAACGTAGATGACAGCTGAAAGGTTTTGGTTCCATGATGACGCTAGGTTAGAGATCCCTGAGAACCTTATCTATACATCTACCAAAATCATAAAACCAACGCTCCCCATAACATACACACCGCCGTCAACCCCCACACCATCAGCCCCGAAGTCGGCACCTCCATCTTGGCTCCCGCACCGCCTGCAAAGGGCTCAGGCGACGAAGTAGCCGTCGACGTTGGGCTCGGACCAATGGGACCCAAACCAGATAATATCACACCACCAAGTCCCGCTCCGCCGGCGGTAGTTGTCGGGCTTAGAGCGATAGTCCTCGTGCCTATGACGAGACCGGAGGGACCAAGTGACACCGGGGTGCCGGAGATGGTAATTCCAGGCCCGCCTTCCGAGATGGGCGTCCCAGCGATCGAGAAGCCAGTTGGGTTGGCAGTGAAAGTAACTCCGGCAATTGTGAAGATTGACTGGGTAGGTGTCAGAGCGATAGTACTGCTCCCAATGACGAGGCCGGAGGGACCCAGTGATATTGGGGTGGCGGAGATGGTTATTCCAGGCACGCCTTTTGAGATGGATGTTCCAGCGATGAAGAAACCGGTGGGGTTGGCGGTGAAAGTGGTTCCGGCGATGGTGAACACTAATTGAGTGGGTGCTAGAGGGATAGTGCTGCTCCCAATGACGAGACCAGATGGACCGAATGAGACTGGTGTGCCAGCGATAGTAATTCCTGATCCACCTTCATAGATGGACGTCCCATCGATTGAGAAGCCGGTTGGGTTGGCAGTGAAAGTAGTCTCAGCGATCGTGAAGATTGACTGACCAGACGGGGAAGGCAGAGGGATAGTGCTGCTCCCAATGACGAGACCAGATGGACCAAGTGAGACTGGTGTGCCAGCGATAGTAATCCTAGGCCCACCTTCTGAGATGGAACTTCCAGCAATAGAGAAGCCAGTGGGATTGACAGTGAAAGTATTTCCAGCAACAGTGAATACTGACTGACTGGGTGTGGAGGTAAGAGGAATAGTGCTGCTCCCAATGACAAGGCCGGCAGCACCTAGAGATAGTCGAGTACCTGACAAAGTGATAGGAGGTGCCCCTGGGGTGAGAGTAGTTGAGCCAATCGCAATGGCTCCAGCGGGCCCGAAGCTGATTGTTTGACCGTCAATGGTCGCAATTCTTGAGCCTCCCGCTGCAGCTGGCGTAGACCATCTTGAGGCTGCATAAGTTTGACCTCCAACAACAAGTCCTCCGGACCCAAGAGACACTCGCGTCTCTGAGATAGTAGTGGGAGCTGCGCCGGGTAGAACTAGGTTTGTGCCAATTCTGGCTCCGAAATCGTCGAAAGAGACGGTTTGTCCACCCACAGTTATTGGGGTTACGGTAGCTTGGATGTTTGGCACTAGCAAGGGAGTAAATGTGAAGCCCTCTACCACCTGCGGAGTGGGGCCATCTTGCTGTTGTTGAGGGGCGGGTGTAGGTGCCGGGCCTGCATTTGTCCCAACATGGATTGATCCAGAGGAGTAAGCTACCACATTACCATCTATTGTGATAGGAGCTGCGTTCTCAGTGAGCGCCTGACCTTTAACAATGACTGCCGGGTTGTCCGTGACTGCCTGAGAAACTTGCCGGACAGGAGCAAACGTTAAGCCACCGATGACGGCAGCCGGATGTGAGTCGCCGTGTTGCTGCTGTTGTTCGGGAGCCACCGTCGGCGCCGGAGACACATTTGTGCCAACGTGGATTGAGCTTGAGGAGTATACTACAACGATCCCATTTATAGTGGCAGCGGGCCCATTGTTTGACAATGTTTGCCCCGAGACGATTACCGCGGGCGCGCTCGTAGCTGCCTGACCACTCTGCTGCACCGGGGTAAAACTCAAGCCATCAATAACTGCTGGATCAGCATTCTGTTGCTGCTGTTGTTGTGGTTGGGAGATCACGGATATTGGCGCCGCGTTATTACCAACATAAATGGAGCCCGAAGAATACTTTACAGTGAGTCCAGAGATCAGCACGCCCGGCGCGCCTTGCACGATAGTATGAGATTGAATAGCTATGGCCGGTACCCACACAGCTGCGGAAGTGACCCCATGTTGACCTTGTGCGGGCGGGTTCTGAGCTGGCGGGTCCTGAGCAGGCTGATTCGTTTGATGCTGACTCGTTTGATGCTGACTCGTTTGATGCTGACTCGTTTGATGCTGACTCGAGTTCGGTTGGTCAACCTGCTGCGGTTGAATTCGTGAATCGCCATATGTAGAAGCATTCGGGTCCCCGCCAACGGATGGTGAGTGGTCTGCCGGGCCTGGCGAGTGAGCTGAAGGGTCCTCTGGCGATGGCAAGGGGCTTTTCAACTCTGGGGGAATAGATTGTAGAGTTGACGTCACGGGCGCTACCGCAGACCTTCCGTTCGACACAACGCTCGTAATGGCGGGAGGCGCTTGAGGCACCCAACTTGGAGTTGCGGGTGTTGGAATCGCCGGTGGATCCCCTTTGGTTGTAGCAGGGTCCAGAGCTGAAGCTGGAACCAGGGCTTTTGGGGGATCTATTCCTTGGAAGATGCCAGCGACACACCCGTTCCACTCTGGGTTGAAGTTCAAGAGCTTCTGTGGTAATGAAAGTACTGGTCTGTAAGGTTTTCCTGGGCCATAGGTATACCAATCGGCTTCCATGACCGATTGAGGTGGACATGGCAAGTCGGCAAAGTCGAAGGGTTTTGTCTGGAGAAATCTGTCATCAGCACCGAATTCGCCCTCCACAGTGGACAGTTCCCCTGGCGCAAACGCGAGCGTAATAGGACCATGACTGGAACCTCGGCGCCCACAACCGTCTGTCGCGCTGACACCGTGGAAAACCACATACGCAGATGGGGATGTGCTACTCAGCCGATCAGTCTTGAGTCTTGTTCGACCCTTCGCTGCAGGAGAAGGTACTGACTATGTGAACCCATCTGAGACAATCATAGTACCTGGGCCACCTACGGAGCCCTGCAACGAAAACGCGCGCGCTTCGATATTGTTCAAAGGTACGCTGGGTGTTGTCTGTGGGTCTAAGACCCTACTCTTGAACCCTGAAGGGTGGCTGGTGATCGACGGTACAGAGGAGGGTACAGAGGGCTGGAGTGAGGTGTCAAAGATGATGCATTCACCGAGTCCTGTTTCCGTACATGGCGGAATGCTGATCTCAATTGATGAACAGGTTTTTCACGGGTTATCGTGAGGTATGAATACGGGAACAGTGCCTATCGTCAAGATGCCTGCGGTCCAACTGCCCAACGAGTTATATAATCCACCACCTGCGTCTGCTGCCGACAATTCTTGCAACGGACCAGATGTGAGATTGACGCAGGAGTAGTTCGCTGTTGGCTCCGGCCAATAATATACGTCAACGTTGGGCCAGTGAATGTAACAAGTACCACAGCAGATTTCAGGCTCGTCAGCCTTCCAACGTGGTCTAGTTAGTATTGCGAAGCTTGTGCTTGTTCGGTAGTCTTCCTGAAAGGTTTCTGTGACATATGGGTGGGCAGCAGCATAGGAGGCGTAATAGGAGTTCCAACTAGCGGTGCAGGCAGGCGATCGTCCAAAATTAAATGATGCTGGGTCGGAGCGGTTGAAGGGTCTGAGGGTCGCGTTATTTGGAGAGACTGCTGATACAACGGTTGCTGTCAAATTCCCAGACGTCGAGCTGCTGATAGTCGAATTACTGGCGGGCACAGGAATGGAAAAATTTTCAGGGGATTTCGAAGATGCGGACGCTTTGAACGCGGTATAGCTTAAAGATGCAATCGATATCGACGTATGGCTTGGCGAGACAGACGAAAGCTCGTCCAGTGTTGTATTTGAAGAGATTGTTGTGCTGAAAGCCGTCTGGCTCGAAGAAACGGATGATGAAACACTCGGCACGTATACTGAGGACGTGGATTTGTTCGAGGGGTCTTGGGAGTTCGCAGTTGCTATTAGGGTCGAAGGTGGGGCAAAACTCGGCACCTTTATCAAGCCGGAAGGCGCTGCGGTACTTGACAGCAATGATGTGGTCGATGATAGCGGCGACGAGGATGAGCTTGTCGAAGAAAGGATACTAATTGTCAGGATTGTGGATGATGATAGCGTCGATGATGTCGGCGCGATCATCGGCTTAGGTTCTCCACTAGGTCCGATCTTGAAGGCCGGTAAGCCAGGCAACTCAAAAATGGCCTCAGGTCCCCCAGTAATCGTAGCTGGTAATCCCCAGAAGATGAGCCCATGATGTTCTCCTCCACAGAGCGAGCAGCCATATAAGACTGGAAGGATAGTTGCGCCGCTGCTGCTGCCGCCTGGTAATATTGTTGTTGTCGTTGCAGTGTTGCCTGTCCACGCGGAGTTTGAGACTACTGTCGTTGATAGGCCAAGGACAGTCGTGATAGTAGTCCTCGCGGTAGTTGTACTGGTGGAGGTACAATTTCCTGCAGCTGCAAACCGAAGTTCGGTTTAGTTGGAACATCAACGAAGCAAAATGCGCCGTACTCACCGCGGGCAAATTGCACAGTAGTGAGACAGAAAGAAAGAAGCGTAGCAGCTGAAACGAGAGATGAAGTCTTCATGATGAAACGGTGGTACATATCGCGTGAGCCTGGTGAGCCATTCTCTTGTGATATACACTGAGAATGTCTCGATATATCTAGAACAACGATAGAATGGCATGGCTGCAACAACGGGCATGTTGCTGGGTGAAAGAGGAATCTTAATGGTACTAAATAAAGATATTGTACGCTTACATGTGAGGAGGCACCTGAGATGTATTGGTTGAGGATAGGCACTGGAGGCATCACAGTCACACAAGATTCGGCTGTCTGCATGTCGGGGCTGAATGCGTGCGGCATGGTCAGCCTGATCAATTCAACCAGCTTCAAAGCTGGACAAATGACCGATCCACTTATGCATATGGTACAGGGTCAAGAAAGCGCGGGTTGCTGGTTGCAAAGATGTTGGACGGCCACTCGGTCCAGTCTTTTGGCACACATGGATGGATCGGATCTTGTAAGTATGAGAAATTTAGGTTGGCTTACGACTTAGCTGCGGAGACTCCACCCACATTACATACATGTAGAAATCCTGCCAGCCTCTGTGAATGAACCACTACTATTTGTTCTTCAATTGTCCTCGTATGAAGTCTGTACATTGTTCACACTGTCAATGTAGTTCATTAACAGTCACATGCTTTACTGAAAAATTTGAAACATTAATATTTAGTTTTAATGAAATACAATAATATCTCCGATCTGTTTATTACTTTGTATTCAACTGTTTCTTGAGTCGGGCCTCTTCTTAAATCAGATAATTAACTACTGTAACTTACTTGTCGGTGTTCGCACCTACCAAAACTGGCCCAAGAGTAAACAAACATCGCGTAAATCCTCACCAACTCTTCACGTACACACTTCAACATCACAGCGCATCAGACAACATGGCCCAAATCATTCCACCCGACTTTGAGCGTCTGTCAGGATGCTTTGTCGGTGCCGCTGAGGAGTGTGCACGGCTGCAAAATCTTCCATCAATCGATAATAGTCAGCGCCTACTTGATCTCATGGGGGAGCTACGGGGTGATATGCATCAAAGGGCTGAACAACACACGGCACAACTTGTCACTATTCAAGCCGATATCGCCAGCCTGCGAGCCGATTTCACCAGCCTGCGAGCCGACGTCACTACCCTTAGGGTTGATGTTGCTGACATGCAAACTGCTTTCACTGCCCGATGGGATGCAAGGTAAGACCGTTTCTTTGGCTGCTTTCTTCAGCTTTACAAGCCCTGACAATATCGCATAGTGAAGCGAATACTGTTGCCCGTCTCTACAATTCGACCGTCAACAACTCAACAACACCATTCTATCCTCTTCAAAATCGCCGTAATGAGCCTGTGGATGGGTTTCCACTTAATGGCGAGGAATTAGCCAACCTTTCCCGTAAGAACTTATGTTTTGTGCTTTAGATTCAATTCTGTTAACATAGCTTAGGTAACGACGTAACAAATCTTCTCCGAGCTTATGAACTGCCCACGAACGGCGGCGCTGTTGAGAAGAAAAAGCGCTTGGGACAGTTCATTGGTGTGGTGGTGCAAGTCTTTTGAGTACAAGGACGAAAGAAGGACCAGGACTCTGTATTTAGCGCCTGAAACACCACAAAGAAGATTATCAGTGTAAAAATCAATGTTTTTAAGCTTTAACAATCACATTAACATCTTACAGTTTGTTCTATCTTAAGATTTCATTTATGATGATTTCATTCAAACTAGGTTTTTCTCCTGACTTGAAGTAATCTCTTAAGGTGTGAAGTTGTGTAAATGTAAAATGATATATATCTCACTGTTTATCTCATCATTAAACAGTTTCAAAAACGTAAAAAATGCTACACATCAAGAAGAAATCTGTGCTCACTGATGCATCTCCTGCAAGACATTTAACACATTCATCTCAGTTCTATTTGTAAACTTTACTTGAACAGAATACACATTTTCTGTAGATATTGTTGAATGTTCAAAACACTGTACTTGTATAACCGTCAACACGCTCTGTCCTGACCCTGTACAGATGATGTGTGCTCATGCATGGGCTTGAGCGAAAACAGCATCACATACTTCTAGAGGGCTTGCGAAGTCAGTTATCAGTTCAACGCAACTTTGCAGACCTGTGTACGAAGTACACCGCAAGTCATGCAAATATTTAATATGATTATCGTATCGCATCCGATCCCATCGCACCTTTCATCTTCCATAGTACACCATGAACGTAGGACCAATGTGCCTTAGCCGGACAAAGCCATCCCATGTGCCACATGTGCTCCGCTCAGAGCATGAAATCCAAACAACAACAACAAGCCATCATTCCCATCAATCCCGCACATAACCCCTCGCCAGCTCCACCTTGTCGTCGCCCTTGCGGCGGCGGGCCTTGTTGTCCGTAATACATCTGCTGCTGCCCATGCGGAGGAGGGCCATTGTAGTATCCTCCCTGTTGAGCTGGCGGGGCCCCGTAGGGGCCTTGCTGGTAGTATCCCGGTTGTGGGGCCGACCCGTAGTAGTTCAGGTTTTCGCCTTGTTGAGGTGGCGGGTAGGCACCGTAAGGCGCAGGAGAGGTAGAGGGATGCGGTGGGTAGGCAGGGCCGGCGTCGTAATGGGCTTGGGCGGGGTAGGTTGGCGGAGCGCCTTTTGGGGGTTCCTGTGGAGTATGTGAGTACAAGAGTGATCGGTAAGGAGAGAGTGAGGTGGACTTACGAATTGGTTCGCCATTATAGCGGCCGAGGAGATGGAAAGGTCTTGTTGCTTCAGGGTTGGAATGGTTTGTGCAGTGCTACGGATGAGGTCGCAAGGCTGAGAAGAGATACGCTTGGGGTGACAGTTTATGGAGAAAGAATGTGACGGCTTGTGACACGTCCGTACTGTCGCGGAGTGTGAGTACGATGGAAGATAAAGGGAAGGTTTACGGAGGAAATGAATACTTATTTCGCCGAGCAGTGGTGGCGGACTCGGATCTTCTTGTCCTAGATGACAAAGTAATGTCGTCAAGAAAGAGAAGTCGTAACAGCAGAAGTGTAAATTTAGTCAATTAAAGCTAGATAGTTCGAGAGCTCTGAGGGGTTTTGAGGGCCTTCTCATTCACAATAAACGCATGGATGTGATTGATCCGAGACATGGTGCAAATACAGCATAAAGTCTTTGCACAGCCACAAGTAATTACGAAGGCGCTTACGATAATACCTGAAGCATCATGTAAGAAGGAGTAGGCCATGCGTAGTGAGGGCCGATATTTGTTTCCCCCTCTGTCAATTCATTAAAGTCAAGAAGTGTGGAAGTATCATAATGGTATCTCAGAATAAATGGTGATTACACAGATGAAGCTTCACGCCCATAGCTTTGCGAACCCCCTTGTGAAGACCCATTTTCGCCTAGAAAGAGTGAACATGCCGGGCCCCGCTGCAGGATATAAAACGCCGTACTGTGAGATGCTTCAGTGCGCCATGCTCAAAGTGAGGAATGAAGGAATACAACGCTCAGCACTCTCTTCGTCGAGCAAGACATCGTGCCATGACACCGTTTTGGAGACGTATCATCCATCTGCAGCCCAAAGCCTAAGCTTGCAGCGGTCGCTGCATTTCGAAGACTCGCACTCATCGGTGCTGGGCGCAAGCCCATTCGACTGACAACCACGGTCTCCTAGATTTCGGGGACATGTTGCGTTCTTGGCATGACTCTGTAGCCACTGCCGGGCCCCACCTCCTCCTTACCGTCGACTGACTTTCCTCATCGGCCGGTTCCCTCCAGCATATACATCCGGATCGACAGGCCTATATCCACTGTTTCTATCCCGATTACTCCTAACCCTTCTTGGCGGACTATGTTCCTCAATCACCTCGACAATATCATCTTCCCTTTCCACCACTACCGGCGGCGGTGCTCTCCTTTCCTCCACGTGAATCGTCTCTCGTCTAGTTTCTCTCCTTGGTGGCGGGGGGCTCCGTGATCGCCTGGTTTCCATCATTTCAGAGCGCGAGCGTGAAGAACGCCGAGGGGAGCGGGAGCGTCGCCGGACCACCTCTTCTGCGACCACGTCGCCTCCGCCGCCCATGTTGAAGCAGGTGTAGAGGAGCCAAAGGATGAGGAGAAAGCCGAAGACGGAGCCGAGAACTATGCCAACAACTGTTCCCGGTGGAGGACCGGCATTAAGCCCAGAGTAAGTCGTGGGTATTGCGACAACCGTTTGACGGCGTATTAGGGAGGAAAGGGCGCGAAATGGGTTGGTTAGAGGGTCGAGAGGTCTTGACGTTCGAGTTGCGATAGGCGATGTCGGTGAGAAATCGGGAAAGTGAAGTTTACGCGGGGTGAGGTCCCGACGGGAAAGGTGAGGCAATGATGGGAGAAGGTCTCGTAATTGCAGAAGGTGACCGCCCATTGTATCTGCAGGGAATGCTAAGGGAGGCATGGTCGTGATCTGCGAAACTTTGCCTGTCACGATACTCTGGCAGTTCTCCGTATGCAATGCGCGCGACCGTCCGTTGTCGATGGCTTCGCGCAGATGTTAGGCAAATTCCAGACTGATGATCTCATTAGATTGACATGAACGAGAGAAGTAGCAACAGAGGAGTATCTGCCAGATCCTGAGCGAGGAGTAAATATCTTGCAAGTTTCGTTCAGTACACGAAGTAGTAAAGGTAATGTCGTTGACACGACGTGGACGATGGCCTTGGTTTCCGACTCGGCTCGATGTTTGGTGTTGGATGGCTGGGAGACATTGGCGCGCCAAGAGGTGGGATGAAGAGGCCGAGGGCTCCCGATGATGACGGTCGCTACTGCAAGGTCGCACAGGGAATCCCAAAATAGCATCGGAATGAGAAACCGAACCGTACTCGTACTTGTAGTTGTCGACGGCGAGACAATGACCTCTTTAAACATCTTACCAAATTGTCCCAATAGTTCTATGGGAACGCATGGTATACGATACATCATCATCATCAAGAAGAAACTAAGCAGTCAAGTCTGAGTTGATTACATAGCTCATCAATCTTTCTCCCAGAGGACAGCGGCTCATCAAAGCCTTGCGGCCATAGATTGACTGCTAGCAGAGTAGTCTGTGCTATATTGTATGATGGCGAAGTAGCTAGTCCTAGCCGGCGCCTATCATAGCGTCGTGTCAATGACATCCTTTTCGTCCATAACAATCTCCACTTCACCCGCTGCCTCGTCCACGACCGTCACATAAGACTCGTCTTCCAAATTGATATCTCCTTCCTCGCTTTGTGGAACTTCACCAGCAGCTACCTCTTCAGCATCTCCCTGGTCAGCGACCAGGTCTTCATTGATTGCTGCCCCATCTGAAGCATCGCCGTTTTGCTTGTTGAGGAAGCGATTTTTGGAACTATCTAATAGTGGCGAGTCGTCATTGTAGAGTCGCAGGAGCATCGCTTTTCGATCTTCCTTAGGTAACATCAGGTTCAATGAATGAAGACTTCTCCATAATGGCAACACCATCCTCTCTCTGAGACGCCACTTGTATCAATTTGTAGCCTTAGGTGGGATTGATACTACTCATCGAAAGCTCACCTGAGACCATCATCTCCCTCGCTCTGCTCCACCCTAAGTACGCAGCAACCCATCTCGGTAGCCCTTACTCTCTCTCCAATCTCTCCAAGGTCCCTCCATCCATCTCCGTCCACCTTCGGAAACATCTCCACCAGGAGTTTTCTAAGCGTATTTCTACTCCATAATCTAACAACTCTCTCCTCGCCGACGAAGGCCTCCAGTAGCGGTAAACCATCAGTCTGTATCCTCCATTTACAGACGCCCACCTTCTGAACGTCCTGTCTGACAAACATCTTAACCCCACAGTGCACGAATTTCATGCCTTTACCTTCATTTTCCGTGAGGATGCTGCGCGCAAGCCTAGAGGTATAGTAGATGGTTTTGACCGGATTTCCCGCGGCGTTGCGGACCATAAAACGATCTCGGGGAAATCGGGGTGACAGGTCGTAGAAGTCGTAAATCGTCTGCAGCTCCTCATGATCTGGGTCCAGATACTTGAAAGGCTCTTCGTAAGGCTGGTTGTTCTTCTTTCTCTGTTGTGACGGAGGAGCTGGTACTGGCAAGGACCTGGTCTCCGGTCTGCTAACATCAAGCTGCGCTCCTGGTGGCGGCGGCCAGTGAACCTGTCTGTCCTCTTCACCTCTTGGCGCTGCTTCATCCGTCTCCTCTCTGAATTTGGCGCGCTTTGTAGACGTCTCAGCGTCAGCTTCGTCTTCAAGTTCGCGCTTTAACGAAGATGACACTTCTGTTGGCGCATTCTCCATGTTTTGTCGTGCTGCTGCAGATGGGTTCTCCACCTCGCCAGTGTCCTGCGGACGTGCAATTGCCTCGAGAGCGTCAATTTTCTCGATAGAATTGGCACTGTTGATGGGTTTCGCTTCGATCTCCTCAACTGCCGCAATGATTGATGTCGTGGGTTCGGTTCTGACCTCGGGCTTCTTCCCTTCAACTTCTGGTTTAGCCTTGATCTCGGACTGCTTCTCCAGGACTGTTATAAAGAAACCACCAGTATCTTGCAAGTGTCCATAAATTCGCATACATCTATTGAATGGAAAGTTCACGTTTTGATCAGACGTGCTCGCCGGAGGAAACATTCCTTCCCCAAGTCGTCCTAGACCGTCAGAGCCTTCTCTAGCTCTGTATTCTTCGACCTCCTGCCAAGATTGCCATATCTTCCCTTGCTTGTCCATGACTTTCCAATTGTGCAGGCCTGATTTCCTCTTCAAGTCCGGAAGCGAGGCGCTACAATCGATCAGACCAACCTTGCTCAGTCCTCCGCATCGTGCAATGGCACTTGCAATGACCGCTTCGTTCTCCACAGGGTTCATACTACAGGTCGAGTATACTACTCGTCCTCCAACTTTGAGCATCTGTAAAGCACGGACGAGGATACGGACTTGAGTAGCGAACAGCCCCAGAGCATTGCCTGGATTCCAGTCCTTCCAGATGTTGGGATTCTTCCGACACGTACCGTCTCCAGAGCATGGTACATCCGCAAGTATTCGATCAAACTTCAGATACTTCGCTTGCGATAGTCGACCTTCGAGGTGGGGTCCGGAGGGCAGCTTGATCGAGGGGAACAGGGTCGCGTCATGGTTTGTTACTATTAAGTTAGGAGAATTAAGGCGCTTCATCTGGTGGACCAGCATGTGGGCTCGTTTGTAGTCGGCGTCATTCGCTATGAGCAATCCTGTGGTTCGGCCATCGTCGGACCAATCACCCACGTTGGCTTCCTCCTCCATTTCAACCTGGATTTCTACTCCATCAGGGCTCATCTCCCTCCCTGCCTGGACTACTGCATGCTCTGCCATCTTATGCATCACTTCTCGAACCCGTGCTTCCTCACCTCCGTGTACCATCTCGATCAGCTGAGCTGCTTTGCTACCTGGCGCAGCGCAGAGGTCCAAAACAGTCATACCAGGCTTAACGTCCATCAGGAGTGGCGGTATCATACTGACAACTTCTTGCCTGCTAATGTTCCCCACGCTTGTTTCTGATACCAAGTATTTCTGAAAGGATGCGAACGGTGGAAAGCGTCTTATCACGCTCTTTGGCGTGGCCATTTGCCAGGCAAGCTGATCTGGGTACCACGGTATAGAGGTAGGAGGATCGACACGTTCGCCATTGTGCTCGATTGAGGTGATCTCGGGAATATAGTGATCTTTGAGGCGCTGTTGAACAGAAAGTGCATGACTGCCAAAGCTTAATCATCCAGCATCAAATGGACAGGCAGCTCAGGTCATTACCCTTTAGACCCAGTGAAGCGGAAACTGTTGGGGAGATCTCGCCGCAGAGCAGTCCAGAATTCAGAGCGCTCAGAGTCATCAACAACGGTGAGCTCATTGTAGAACCTTTCGAACATATCGTTGTGTTTCTGAATCTCTTGATAATCTGCCCGCTGTGACCGTTGCCCACCACGGCCGCCTCGACCTCCTCGACCGCCACCAGACTACTGCTTTTTAGCTTTCTATCACGATATCACACTATCTGGTCAGTTACCTTTTTGCCTCCACGCTTGGCCATATCTCAATTTATAGTTGAGCAATGAGCTAACTGAAGGCTATAAGGTTGTATTATTCCAAGTGTGCTAATGGAAGATCTTCGGGCCGGAAGCTCCTCAGTCACCTAGTGGGTAGGCACAGGAGCAGAAGCGCAGGAACAGTTTATCAAATCGACGTCAACGCTATCATTGGGTGATGTCGCTTTAATGACTGTTATGATGTCCCTCCATCAATTTGTCTTGTGACGATACTGTCGATGAAGGATTGACACCGACATGTCCTAGCAAAACACGCAAGCTTCTCTGCTGACTGCGGCTCCATTCTCTGTTCTCCAATTCAGGATTCGTCCACTGGGACCGAATATTTTCTCAATGGAGATTTAGTTGCGTAGGCACTCACCTCGAGACTGTGTGTTATGCTCGATGTTTACATCCTAGAGCCAGTGAAAAGCTCTTAGGTCGAAGTATGGCTCGCAATCTAAGTGGGCCCTTCTTGAAAGATGCCCCAACTGGCATCTTGCAGCTAGGAGAATTCGCCTTGCTTTCGTTGCAATTGATCTATGGCAGATTGGTATTCATAGATGCGTGCAGAAACCTCGCTGATGTTCCTCTCCTTCATTATGTCTCGACGCAAGTCAGTATCCAAAGGGCTCATTGCCAGTACAGTGGACAACATCAGTCCCCAGGATTAAGGCCCCTTATCTATTATGGCCACGTTGCAGCAACAGCCGGCTCATAGTCCTGAAAGAAGCTATATCAACTAGGAGTGGCCAAGTCAAGACTGGTACAATTCGTTCTGGGACTGTTGCAGATCTTTTGATCTTTGCGAGTGACCACCATTGCCCTGTGCAGTTGGCCTGACCTATCCGCCGGACGTATAATTCAGGCTGTGTATCCTACTGTTGTCCTTGCTATGTCTTTGAGATCATAGTCTTCGATCCTTCAGCGGTGTCAACAGCAGGGTGTTTGTTTTTGTGTATAACCACTTCCTCTATGAAAACTTTGAGGTTTCACAGATTGCGTAATGTCTTCCTAAATCCTTATGTCGATTTCCCTTGTCAGTCCCACTTGCTTTACTTCATAGCGGTGAATCTCGGTCAGGGTGTGTTGCCCACCGGTTATCGGCGGCTTCCCAAGTCAGGACACTTCGGCAGCTGATGAGCCGACGCCTTTGCCTAGGTAGATTTCGTGGCACCGCAAAATAGAATCAATGCTTGTTTACACCCACAACAGTATATGTATCTATTCAAATTTCCACAGGTACATTGTGTATTATCTGTTCAATCCTGCTACCAAGTTTCAGTAATTAATTTAAAGTGCTTTGTTAGCTAGATGCAGAGAGATGTCAAGGACATTGCGGGTGGTTTCAATGTTATATATCTTTTGCGGTGCCACGAAATCTGACACCCTCCCTCGCACCAAGATCAGCAAGTAAGCCAACCCCGCAAAGAGCCACAGGTTAAGTCCGGTCAATAAGGTAATGTCTTGCCACCACTAAATCTCATATGCTAGCAAATATAATAATACATCCTCGGCATTTATAGCTTCATTCCCCGCGAGAATTTTCCTTACAAGCAGCACATACCTCTAATTCCTTTCTATACACAGCGTTGGCATAGTCATGTCTCCCCCTTCAGCAACCACTACAGAAACCCAAGTAAACGGCAATGGCCATTCTGCTTCGCAGAATGGTTCGTCTCGTCCCTCCACAGCTGCTCCTCTCGAGCCTGGCTTGAGTGAGCCACAAGCCAAGGTGCAGATGCCAAAATTTCCTGGTCCTCCCAAATTCGATGACAAATATGAAGAGAGGAAATATTTGAAAGGCCGACTAGCCGCCGCCTTCCGCATCTTTGGAAAATATGGGTTCGATGAAGGAGTTGCTGGACACATTACACTGCGAGACCCAGTAGACCCAACTACGTTCTGGGTTAATCCGTTCGGCGTTGCATTCTCGTTGATCAACGTCTCGGACTTGATCCAGGTTGACCATAAAGGTCAGATCATCGCAGGTGGACCGGTTAAGCTGCTCAACGCTGCGGCGTTCATGATTCATTCGGCAATCCATGAGGCTAGACCTGATGTGATGTGCGCCGCACACTCCCACAGCATCTATGGGCGAAGCTTCTGTGCACTGGGAAGAACTTTGGATATCATTACTCAGGATGCTTGCTCTTTCCATAATGTACGTTATCCGGAGCCTCTCATGTGTCCCCACAGTGGAAGAACGGCAGCTTATTGTGGTGGGCTGATGTCTGATATGTTGTCTGCAGGACCACGTCCTTTACGAATCGTTCAACGGCATTGTCCTCGCCGAAAAAGAAGGCAAAGACATCGCAGCCTGCCTTGGCAACAAAAAGGCCGCACTCCTGCAGAATCATGGTCTCCTTACAGTAGGCCAAAGTATCGAAGCTGCCGTCTTCTGGTTCATGTCACTCGAGAAATGTTGTCATGCGCAATTGCTCGCAGATGCGGCCGCTGGGGGTAGAGGAGGCGTGACTGCGAAGATCGGGGAGGAGGAGGCTGGGTATACGTATCAAACTATTGGGACGCCATTGGCGGGATGGTTTAGTGCGAAGCCACTGTTCGATGTCATCCATCAGGAGACGAACGGGGAATATCTTAAGTAAGAGCGCTGCTTTTGACGATAGAAGAGAGGTCTATTATCACCCACCGGGTCGACGCTCGCTGCTTGACTCGTAAGGAAACATGCTCTCAATGATTCAGAACAGGCTTTGTGCTTATAACAAACAAACAACAACATTGAGCCATGACGGCGCCTGCTGCTCGATGACCGTACATCGTCCCATTGATCGTCCATCGGTCACAGAATCTGAAGTTTTGGTGTAGAATTTTTGCTTTGATGAACAAGCTATTGGCTGATGTCAACACTCGGTGCCGTTGAGGTAGAGCTGGACATTGCACGCTAGTCCTAAAGGAAGGTAGATATCAGAGGCGAGAGACCCTGATCAAAAATTCGTAGCGAAAGTTCAGAAGCACATCACGCAGCAAAATCCATCAATTGCGACCCAAAGATCAGTCCTCTTCCGGCCACAGTCACTCCTTCTCTGCCTCCTAGCAAACAACACACTTGTGTAATCACTCCTTACACATTCGCCTTCTTCCTCTACTCTTCGGCGCGATGCTGAGCGCTGTCCGACGAGGACCGGCGTCTTTTGCGAGATTACTCTGTTCAACACCTGCGAATACTGCTCTTGCAAGAAGAGTATCTCCCAGAACCTCGTTACAAGCTCGGTCCACACTCTTGATTGCACCTGGAGCCAGGCATCTACACTCTACACCGCGATGGCAAAGATACGCCTACGCAGAAGCAGATATCGAGGACGATGTCGAAGAAGAGCTTCAAGTGCGACGAAATCCGCCTGCCAAACAGGCCGCACAAGAAACGAAACTTGGAGCTATCACTAAGTTTCAAGAACTAGTCGATCAGAACCTGGTGGACGAAAAACTCATTCGGCCAATTACAAGAGACATGGGAATTACCACCATGACCCAAGTCCAGAGTCTAACCATCAATGAGACTTTGAAAGGTGTCGATGTGTAAGACTTACCGCTACATCACTCAAGAATTCGTAGCTGATACAAGTAATCCAGACTTGCGCAAGCAAGAACTGGTACTGGCAAAACCATCGCTTTCTTAGTTCCAGTCCTCCAGAACATGCTCAAAGACGCCAGTCTCAAAGCCCCACAGGGATTTCGACGTTCGAGAGCGTCATCGTCTGATATTCGCGCAATAATAATCTCTCCAACACGTGAGCTGGCGGAGCAAATCGCAGTGGAAGCCAGGAAATTAGTCAAGTACACCGGCATCACGGTGCAGACGGCCGTAGGTGGATCGTCCAAAATGTTCTCGCTGCGACAAATGCAAAGAGAGGGATGCCATGTTCTCGTGGGTACGCCTGGACGTCTAGTCGACCTGCTTTCGGATGAGTACTCTGGAGTAAGGGCACCGCGACTCAGTTCGCTTGTTTTAGATGAAGCGGACAGACTTCTGGATCAAGGTTTTTCCATTGAGATACGAGATATTCAGAGGTATTTGCCAGATCGGGAGGAGGTCGATAGGCAGACTTTGCTCTTCTCGGCTACGGTCCCAAATGAGGTGATGCAGGTTGTTCGTCAGACTATGAAGCCAGACTTCAAGTTTGTTCGCACGGTCCAGGAAGGAGAGCAGCCTACGCATGAGAAGGTTCCTCAGAAGATGGTCATCACTGAAGGCTTCCAAAACAATCTGCCCGCATTGCTCGAATTGTGCAAGCGTGAGCTCGAACGTTCCGCTCAAGGCGGTCCAGAGTCAAGACCTTTCAAGGCTCTTGTGTATTTTCCAACCACGGCTGAAGTCGAATATGCTTCTCAAGTGTTTCGAAATCTCCGCAACCAAGGTGCTAGCCAATTCCACAATGGTCCACTACATCCGGCACGGGTTCTTGTTATACATTCAAAATTGACACAAAACGGACGTACAACCGCGGCCAATTCATTCCGAGGAGCCAAGTCTGCGATATTGTTCTCATCAGACGTTACCGCCCGTGGGATGGACTTTCCGGACGTCACGCATGTCATTCAGCTTGGGCTACCCCTATCGTCGGATGCTTACGTTCATCGCATCGGGCGAACAGGCAGAGGAGAAAAGTCCGGTGAAGGTTGGCTTCTGATTTCACAACTCGAAGCAAGAGAGGCTCGGCATCGACTCGGTTCTATGCCGCTCGTTCTAGATCATTCTCTCCAGACAAGCAAGGTTGACATGACGCGAGACGCCCAGTTGCCAGAGAATGTCGCAGAGATACTGAAACAAGTTACGGACGCCACAGCGATGGTGGATAGTTATGATAAGGGCAAAATGTACATGGCTGCCTTGGGGTATTATCAATGGGTGCCGAAAAAACAGAAGTTGATAGACGCGCTGAACGCCCTGTCGAAGTACGGCTGGGGTATGGAGACTCCTCCTGGTATAAGTTCGGGGTTGGTGTCAAGGCTTGGTCTTCAAGGTCTCGATGGCATTTCGTCCGGCAAGGGAGCTCGCTCAGATCAGCCACAGGGGAATTCACTCAGGGGTAGGGGCGCATCCAGTTTCGGAAGAAACGACCCTAGCAGCTATGAGTCGAGATCAAGAGGCCTTGGTGATAGAGAAAGTCGCGACTCCAGTTCGAGAGGTGGATATGGAGGACGAACTGGTGGTAGCTCTAGCTATGGAGGACGAACTGGTGGTAGCTCTAGTTATGGAGGACGAGTTGGTGGTAGCTCTAGCTATGGAGAGCGAGCTGGTGGTAACTCTAGTTATGGAGAGCGAGGAAATTCAGGTGGAAGCTACGGTGGTGGCTTTGGTGGGGGATCTAGTGGCGGTGATCGTCGAAGCGGGTTCGGTGGGTCGTCTCGAGGTTTCGATCGCGACCGGGGTTCTTCCAACCGTGGAGGCCAAGGCTACGGTGGTGGAAGAGGTTCTGGGGACCGTCGAGGAGGCAGATACACAGATTCACCCTAGCGTTCTTTTCTTCATGGCTTAGGAACCGGCTGTTCTTCCTTTCCTCGTCAGATCTGTACAATACTTTTGTACAAACTCCGCATGTATAGTGGACGTTCGATGCCACTGGGTCATCTATAGACGGCGTCAGGGGCTAGACGATCAGGTGGTACCATAATTCGACTCCATAAAAGCCCTGTACGCGTGCCACCGATGCTAGCTCTCCCTATCTTCATGGGTAACACTGACTCCCCGTACGCCAAGATCACTGAGACGCTCAGAGTACCTGCCGAAACGCCCTTTCGCGTTGTGCTCACTACCGGACCTCCATACCGACTAGTACCTCCATCACGACAACATTACGCCCTGTATCATCTCTCACATGTCGATTATCTGAACATAGAACCGCATGATCACCCGCTGTGCTGAGATACACTAGAGCTCTCCGGGGTAGGATGGTACACCAGTCTGGTGAAGGGAGGATCGTGGCTTAGGGCTTGGTTTTACTTGTGGGACGTGCGCCGTGGTTTGACAGCATCTACGGTCATGGCAGTGGGGATACTATGGCTGGGGATATAGTTGTGCGGATCGGTCAGGTGAAGATGATGGGTCACTCTCCATCTGATGATCACACCGTCCTGTCGTGTAGATGTAGATGTAGATTGTGGATGCTTCCAAACTTGGGCATTTTCGTGTCTTCTATCGAGATGAGTGGTCTCACGCGCCTCTGGCATGCTCCAGGTTGCGATCGAGAACCTCTGCACACATCGTAGCACGATAACGGCCCGGAGCCCTTCACAGATAGCCAGCGAGTATGGCACGGGGCGCCGCATATCGTCGGATTCTGCTGCTTTCTCATCCATTCGGTGAGACCTGGTCGCTGGAAGGCGCGTGTTCCTTACTCCCTTGGTCGTGCTTACAGGTCCCGCCCTCTCCAGTCCTCGAGGTCTTGGGCTCATGGTCGTTGTCGAAACACTATGAATCTCCTTGTTCCTGGCCAAGAGGACATACCGAGCGACCTCATTTTCTGCGATAACGCCACCATCATAGCAGGCAGCCCCGTCACCGTAACCTCATGGTGCCTTCTCAAAGCGGGATTTTGAACGGCCCAAACAGCCCAGGGTTAGGGTTAATGTCTTCTTGACACTCGGTGTCTTGTTCATCCGCGTCCTCTACGCCCTGCACACAGGTGGCTGGCCGCTGTTCGCCTTCGACGGACCTGGAAGGCCTTTGATCAAGCGAGGGCAGGGAAGACCATCCGACCAAGCGGAACCAACAAAGGCGATGGTATCGCGATAAGTTGATGCTTGCATTACTGGGCTTGACATAACTCATCACCGTACCGCGTTGCCTGGTAGCCCTATGCTGAAGCCTACCACCAACAACTCTGATGACCTTTCTCCATGATATCGAGATTCAGTTTCTAACGATTGTAGGTCACCGATTGGAGGACTCTGCAAGCATGTCGGTAGGTCAAGCTGTCAGTGATCTAACAGCAGTTCCGTATCAAGCCCGTTACGGGTAGGACCCCACACCGAGACCAAGCTTCGGAACAAAGCATGTGTCTGCTGAGAAGCCTTTCGTCAGTGGACAATGGATGCGACCGTTGCGCTCTTCCAGGCCGTCGTTTTGGAAGGAATGTCTCGCTGACGTAGGAGAAAGTGCAGCTTTAGCGTGGACCTGGAGTCAGAGATTGCGAGGAGGGTATGACCTGTTGGGGTTCGCTCAGACGGTCCTGGGCAGCTATCACTGGACGTTATCCACTCTTGCTGAGGTGACGAGGACACGCGAGAAAAGCTTCACTTCAAATAGGTAGGAGGTGTAAGTAATTATGTAGTATGAGTGAAGAGATATTTGCCGTCTCGACTAGATGGCCACTGCACTGATGCAACATTTGCAAGAACGTCAACGGTCATTACTTCCATGTAGATAAAACTAATAGACTCTCTCAACACCCCAAATTCGAACAGCAAATGCAGATCGTCCGTGGTTCAGAGGTCAATCTTCAACTTTTAGGCATAAATTGTTAGTTGAGACGTCTCTCCACAAGCCGGCACAAATGGATGGCCCAGATTCTCTGCTGCGCTCGTCGCAACACCTTGGAAGTTTCCGTCCAGGGCTACTTTCAAGTCATAACCTTATTGTTAAAGAGGAAGTATAGGGCTTTCGGAGAGATCTCAACTCGCCAAGGCGCCAGTCCGCTTACTACGTTACCTTAAGGAGTATTTTACGAAGCTGCATGGTACCTTATGGTTCAATGCCAGACTCCAAAAAGAAAAACTTCAATGTCCAAAAGTTTAATTCGGATACCGGGATTCGAACCCGGGTATACTCGGTGAGAGCGAGTGATGCTAACCCCTACACCATATCCGACTGAAGATTGTAAAAGTGTGTGATAAAGAAATTGATAATTATGGTTTGAATGCTACGAGCCACGTGCTCGGTTATCCGGCGGTGACTGAATCCTGATCCAAGCTTGAACTCACCAAGCATGCAATTGGTTTGTCAATAGCTGACAGTTGTTGCTTTGAAGGATAAGAATGGTTTTATGAGCTTGGTATTCTACTGCAAACGTCTCGCTTGCCTTAGGCTTAGATCTGCTAGCTGCACATGTCCACATCATTGCATTTAGCCAATGACGTGAAGATAGAGCAACGTGAGAGCGGCAAATTCGAAGCCACGGAGAGCAACCACCGGGCTCCGGGATAACTGATATCAGACAATCAATTTCAAATCCACGGAGGCATACAGCACTAGAAGGGGAATCCCAAGGCTTCAAAGCATCTTGAAGTTGGGTTCGGCGGATATCTCAGAGGCAGTCCAAGCAATGAGGGCCTCGTTGGTGAAGACCAGATTGCAGGAAGACGACGTCTCCACGAGTCCCATCCTGCTGCAGAGTCCTTGTGGATTGCTCCGGCCTCGTTGTCTACCATCTCCCCTTCGCTGCGTTGGACCTCGTCTTGTTCTTGTTCCTTCACTGGGACTTTGAAGCCCCAGGACAATTGTCTGGATCCGGCGATGCGTGCCGTACATTGTTGCGACATCGGCCTTGTTTTCTGGATCTACTCCGTACCTGAACGCTACCTAAGCTCACAGCTTTAGGCAGACTCAAGTGGTACTCAAATTCGACCTTCCTTCACAGGCCTTAAATGTCTCTTACAAAGCCATTTTGCCAAGCGTTCCCGAGTATGATACACCGAGCATCGGGCCACTCTATGCTCCGTCTTGCAACCCTTACCGCTCTCCATTGTAACGGACTCGACGTCATGTAGTCCAATTTTGGTATCAATATAACATGCACCAATGGCCCAAATCAATAAAGTAGATTTTCCGAGAAGTTCCACAGGAATACTTCCGAACAACCAGTCCACAGCTTTTGAAGTAGATAAGGGTACACGTTTTCCCACGCTGCTGCCGCTAAACCTTGATAGTCCCCGTACCCGGGTATCTCAGTCAATGCTAAGCTCCTTTGGGCTCCCGAAGGGCGCAACATGTCAAGTATCGAAGGCCTGTTCACCGTGCTCGTACCTGAAGAGTCATCACTACTAGCTTGCAAGTGTCCAGACCGCTATTTCTGTCACTTCGAAAACGTGATCTCTGTCTTTATATTGCTTCATTGTCTCTTCATTCTTCTCATTCTTGTCACTATTCTCTTTCATGGAGTATTTTGATTTCGAAGAAGCTGCGGGAACCCGCATAGAGGAGGACTGTCTCAACGAATTCTTTGGCCACGATGCAATTCGCGCCATATCTTCACAAGTCGAAGACAAGGACATGTTCATTGCAAACCAGTTTGAAAATGCAACAGATCAACATCTACCTCTACCATTCCCCTGCGAAGATATACCCAACTTCGGTACATCCGGCAACGCTATGGGACCTGTGTACCGCCCTGAAAGACCTTGTGACTACTGCCGAGGGCGAAGTTTCGAATGCTTTATTGCAGCCTACGGTATGATGCAAAAGGGCTGTACTATTTGTATTTCGCTCTCCAGGAACTGCAGTTTAATACATCAGAACGACATCCATCTGGACGGTTTCCCCAGCGTATTCGAAGAACCCACCCTGCCTGGCGGGGCTCCACACAGCACTCAACCCTTGCGATCTTTCCAAGCACCTTCTCTTGATGAAGGTGAGAGTAAATCTCACAAGAGCGGTACTCGGTTCTCCAGAGAAGCTATCAGAGTTCTGAAGGACTGGTTCACAGAGCACTCTCGCCTGCCTTACCCGAGTGAGCGCGAGAAGGACGACTTGAAGAAGCAGACGGGGTTAAAGCGGAGTCAGATCTCCAATTGGCTCGCAAACGCTCGTCGTAGAGGCAAAGTTCGACCAGCTCGAGGAGCTTCACCTGCCGTCGGCCGTTCCGCAGCCGTCGACATACCTGCACACGTCGGAAATCCATCGATCCAAGATATGAGTCCTTTGGAGCGCTGGAAGCATTCACCTCCCGAGAACGAAGCAGCTTCTGTGTCTGCTATTGCTAATGCTGTCGCAACTACTCGCTACGCTCCTGAATATTCCTCTCGCTCCGGCAGCCATGGACGATCTTATCAGAACTCGAGTAATGAGTCCAGTTTCTCTATCTTCAGAGCGCCTTCAATGAGCAGTCTGAATACCGGTCGTTCAAGCAACTCTGACATCTCTTTTGCTTCCGCATTCTCCCATCGATCTCAAGGCTCCTTCGGATCCCTGGAGAAGCGAGGCCGGCGACGTCGTAATAAACGAGCAGTCACCACCGTCCGGAATACCAACGAACCTCGTGGAGCACGCATCTTTCAATGCACTTTCTGCACCGACAGCTTTCCGGCCAAGTACGACTGGCAACGGCATGAAAAATCTCTTCATCTTGCGCTCGAGAAATGGACCTGTGCTCCCATGGGTGGTGTGAGGGAGACGCCGGAAGGGGGCGCTGTCTGCGTGTTTTGCAATGCAGCCAACCCCTCACCCGACCATGTGGAGACCCACAACTACGCCGCCTGTCAGGAGAAGACGTTGCTGGAGCGTACTTTCTACCGCAAAGATCATCTCCGTCAGCACCTCCGCTTGGTGCACGATTGTAAGTTCGATCCTGTAATGGAAAGTTGGAAGTCTGCGAGCTTAGACATCAGGTCATGCTGTGGCTTCTGTCCAAAGATATTTACCACTTGGCAATGTCGCGTTGATCATCTCGCTGCGCATTTCAAAGCGGGAGCCGATATGTCGCACTGGACTGGAGATTGGGGCTTCCACCCGAATGTGACTCGCCTCATCGAAAACGCAATGCCACCGTATATGATCGCCCAAGAGCGGGCCTCGATGGATCCGTTCACTGGAAAGGCAACAGCCAACGAGGCAAACATGCTCGCTGCTACTTCAGATGATCGGGAGCTCTTGGTCATAGACGCGAACTGCTACAGACGACTTGCACGTATGTTATCAGAATACGTCAAGGAGCTTCTGGAGACAGGAGTCATGCCTAGCGACAAGATGCTACAGGATGAAGCACGACGTGTTATCTTCGACGACAATGACCCATGGAACCAAACATCGGCGGACAACGCACAATGGTTGGAAATCTTCAAGCGCGAACACGGCTTATCCGATACGCTGGAGCCAAACCCGATCCAGATGCAGGATCTCAATCTCCACCCTCCTTATGTTGTCCCAGGAGGTTTAAAGAGGTCAGGAGGATCTGCGCGGAGGCAAGAACATGCGCCGGAAGAAACTCTGTTTCACCCGTTACCAACCCCCGTAGACGGGACGGCGGAAGAAGGAGATAGGTTGCTTGGCATGCTCCAGCTAGGTTCCGATGACATGGCTCGTCGAAATCCCAACGGCGAAGATGGATACCTTTACCAATGATCAAGGAATGATCGTGGGAAGACTCCTTCGAAGATGTGAGTAGACCAAGCGGATATGATGGGGTCTTCTAGCTGTTATCATCGAGGGAGCCAGGCGGCGCTGGTAACAGCAACTTATTTTCACTTTGACAAGAAAAGTACTTTCTGTAGATATCAACGCAAAAGCTTAGATCGTACAACTGATCCTCCTTACAAAGAGGTTGGATGTTTTCCGTGCCTAAATGTGTTGTTCATTGCGGCATGACGCTGACTTATCTCAATCGTCCCGGACCCCACGCCGACCTACATGACCATCCTTTAAGGTACTGGAAAACGCATCCCAGCTTTGTGATGAAGTCCCATGTTTTATGTTACTTGGCCGCCAAGTCCAAAGATAGAGGTGTGTGTCCCGGAGTCGGAGGACTCGACGGATATCCATATCGTAAGGGCTATCGCTGTGCTTCTAGGTCCAGGTAGGAACAAATGGATAGCCCCGCCTAGTCAGCACAAAGACCGCTCTCCGAGTCTCATTCCTCAGACAGCGTCCCATGCGTTGTTTGTCGCCCAATACCTCCTATCCGATCGACATTTACTCAAGCGTCTTACCAACCGACCGAGTCTATCCAAGCCGCCACCAGGATACTCTGTCAGACCACGACCTTCTGAAGATCGACCCAAATACCCAGCGCCAAGGAAAACCCCGGACTCGATGTCTCTCTCAATGAAGACAACGCCGCTGGAAGAGCCATTTTCGTTCAGCATGTATCTATCCGATCAACGGCAACAGCGACAGAGGACGGAATCGATGACTCGGGCATGCGCTTAGTCACGACAGAGACGCCGAGTCAAGAGCCGACTCTACGGACACTCAGGCCAGATTGAACGCTGATCCTCCAAATACTCGTATGGATCCGAGCCGTGATCGATCAGAGTCCAGCAGCATCCCTTCAGGTGAAGACCTCAACGATCCCACGTTGAGCCGTAGGCAAAGACAACGCCGTAAATCCAAGATTGCGTGGAGACGAAAGTTGATTGGCAAAACGGTAACTGACTCGCCCTCTGATCCAACAACCGTGAGTACGATACTTTCCTTTCTCAGAACTTGATGGTTACCTTTTCAAGCCGACTTTCTTGCAAGACCGTCGTTGTACTCCGATTGCCATCGTGCTCAAGAGGACTTCAAGAGCAAATCCCCCTCTCCTCATCTGTGCTTCTCTGCACAGCCCCAACTGACAAGCACGGTTGGCGGATTGATTCTGTTAAATATCCACTCATCTTCGCCTCATCAAACCTGCCCGTTCACCAAGGAAAGCACATCTTCCCACTCCCCACCTCCTTCCACCCATACCTTGTTCATCTTCGTATAAGAAGCGGTACGGAGATGCCTTCGGGGTTCACTATCCCTGATTCCGATCGAAAACAAAGCTGAGACGCTTGATATTCCCGTCGTTCGCAGACAGCGCTGTTTCAGGGTGGGCCTACGCGCTCGCGGAGATGAGAGAGGATGGGTACGATAGTGGTCCGGGATCCACGCGGGGTCGGTGTGTTTGTAACGATCGCGGCTCGCAGCTCATGCTGTGATGCGCCTTGAAAGAGCTTTAGTGTTAACCCAAGTCCATTTCCGGTGTATATAAAAATCACGGTTCGCGGCCGGTGCTTCGTCAGTATCGTCAACTTCACAAGTTGCTGTGCAGTAGTTTACTTGTCAGCTGCAGCTCATCAAGATTGTTCATTTCCCTGTGCCAATGTATCACGCACAACCGGAGCCGAAGGTTTCTCACGGCCGCAGCTAGCTAACAAATGCAGGATAAAGCGTATACCATCTAATGTTTCAGAGAGAAAGTCATCAGATCCGTCAGTACTGCCCGCTCGCTAAGCCGCATCAGACCGATTCCTCACTATCATAATTTCCCGAGTCTAATCTCTTTGCTGAAGATCTTGACGTTCAGCACGTCACAGAACCTACAACCATCTATAGTCTCGATCCTCAAGCTGTTTGACAGGTACTCGTCGTCATCATCGATACCATCATCAGACATCCAATCGTCATCCGACATGTCCGTGCTCCCGCCCTTTTTCTGCCTCTTCGGCTTCGGCATATCGAAAATTTTAGGTTTGCGTGCGAGGCGAGAGAGCGAGTCTTTAAGGGCGAGGAATTCAAGCTGCATGTCTTCGTGGTGCGAGATGTTGTCCACGATGAATTTGCGCAGTTCGCGAAAGACCCAGATGCAAGTGTCGTCGGAGCGGAAGTTGAGGATGTGGAGGGCGTAGAGACTCTTGAGACCGGAGAGGTATTGCATCAAAAGGTGCTGCATCACTCATTAGTCTCTGTTGTACTATCCAGTTGAGCAGGGTGAGATTTCTTACAGATTTCCTCGAGTCTAAGCTAATCGCTAGCTCTGTCAAGTCACCACCTCTGGCCGTTATCAGCCTTATGGTCTTTCCATTGATATCCCAGCTGTGGTCACTATCATTCTCATTTCTGATCATTAGCTTCTTCAGCGTCTTCATGTGCTTCTTGAGTGCCTGTCGACGGATGTCCTCAATCCCAACTACTGTAATCGGCGCCAAAGACTCGACCTTTGCCTTGGTACTCCGCTCTAACATGAAGAGCTCGGTGAGGCCTACCAGACCACTGACACAAGACAAAAATGAAATCGTGACATTGTCCGTGTGGATACACTTGAGTTGAAGTGGAGTGTCGAGATTTGTCTTGGCCATGACCGACCAAAACCCACCTTGAGGTCCAACATTGAGAAGTGTAATGCTCTTCAAGATTGACAGATCGACTGCTCGCGACAGCACGGAAGCCTTGATCGGAATCAGATAAAGTGCAAGATTTTCCAAGGAAAGACCATGCGCGGAGCGTACATAATCCTGCATAGCCTTATCAGGTGAGGACTTTGCAGCATCGGTGACTAGCACGTCAGTGGCGGAGGTTACAGAGTCATCCCTCCAATCCGATTTAGGATCAACCATCCTGGGTGAAAAATCCCCATTCATGGTCGTTCCGTTTGTCAAGGTCGGTGATATTGGACTTTTAGCCGGCTCTGAAACGCTTGAAGCACCCTCGGCTTTCTTATCAGTCACAATGTCGGATGAATCATCCATCTCCTGATCCTCTCCTTCATCAGCAGCACTTATATCAGGGTGAGAGATATCAATATCATCCGCGACGTCCATCTCTCTCTGCAGGCGCGTACTTGTTTTTATCGAGTTGGTCGGTTCATCAAAGAGCCCCGGACCATCAGAATCGTCTTCGTTCCCATCAGATCTCTCCGGACTTAGAATCGGTTCCGCTACATCGACAAGCTTTGCTTTACCTTTGGATATGTCATGAGCCGCTGCCTCTAGGTCTTCTCCATTCGCATGGTATGCATCTGCCCACTGTAACAAGATGTTGCCCGAGTCGCTGCCGGAGTGATCAGGCTTCTTCGGTATCGTGGAAGGTCCAATACTTGTATCCAATGTGGCCCCGTCCCAGGAGTTGCCAGAGAACATTGAAGATTTGTTGAGGCCTTTCTTGTGCCCACCAGCTGATAATTGACTACTCTTGGGAAATGGGCTGGTATATTGAAACGGGTACAGGGCGGCCATTTCAGCCTTCAACTCGCCACTGGAGGATGCGGCGCCAAGCGAATGCTCCATAGCGCTCAACTTTTGGGATACAGCCAGCTTTGTCTTCGTGGAGTCTTTCTTTCCATCATGCGACAGATTCTTTCCTGTCTTCTTCGAAGAGCTCCCCTCTGCCTTGTCAGCGGCATTAAGATACTTCTCGGCTGCTTTCTCAACCATGTCTAGCGCTTTCTGTGGTTTGAAGTTGCTTCCGTTGTGTGACGATGTCGCAATGATGAGCTTGGACATTACGCTCTTGAGGTCTTTTAGAAACGCCTTTTGTGCGTCCTCCTTCGGCTTTGCCGCAACCGCTTCTGCTTCCTTGTCCAATTTCTGGACATCAGAGCTCAGGTTTTCAAGACCAAAGATTCTTGCTAGTAGGTCTTCTTGGGCAAGCCGTTCTTTGCGAATGTCGGCCTCGCTGGATGGAAGCAACGGTCCGAGCCCCAAAGCAGCAGGTGGTGGCGGAAGAGGCGGCGGAGCAACCCAAACATTCTCGTTCTCGTCGATGTCTGGATCTGTTTCATCATCTGAGTCATGAGGAGCGCCAGGCTTGCGTGCTCTCAAAGCCAATGTTTCTGATATAGATAGCTCTAGTCTCTTGAGCGTGCAAGCCGAAGAACTGACGCACTTGGCAAGCTCAGGTATATAATCTAGCGTGTCCATATCAAGCACTGCCAAGCTACTCAGCTCCTTAAAGCCGGAGAACGTAGGAGGACCGTCTGAAGCTTTTGTGGGCGTCTGTGATTGCTTCGTAGCCTTCAGCATAAATATCGATGGGAGGTTTGCAGGGTTGGATGATGGCGTATCGTTAGGTCCAAACGTAGAGAGGGGTAGCGGCTGAGGCTCAACATGGAGTGGTGAGCCAACTTGCAGACGTATGCGTATATGTTGAAGACCCCCAATCTCATGGAGAGCTTTGAAAACAGGTCGGCTCAATTCAATTCGAAGGTTCCATCTGGACCCAGCTCTTGTCAGTCACGGACTGCAAAGGCACTGCCGTCAACGCCGGGAGACCCACTTGAATGTCTCCAAAGCTCTTGCTTTCTTCAACGTCAACAACAGCAGCGTGTTTAATAACCCGCCGGATACGATGTCACTCGGGTCCCTCGAAGTGCGATCCTCTGGGCCCCGTACACCGAGCTGCAACTCCTTGATATATTTCGCATAATCGCGGTCACTTGCGGTCAGGGTCTCGAGACAGCTAGTTAATCGTGAAGTTTGGAAGCCATATTCTATGTCCGCGAGACTGAATTCGAGGACACGGTACAGCCGAGCGCTTGCAAGGTCGTGAAAGTGTTTTGACACGAGGGCGAGAGCTATTAGGTCGTCCGTCGCCGACTACAGCAAAATCAGCACGGACTTTCCAGCTGATCAATATATCTTACATGCTTGAAGATGTCCTTTTGAGTCTCGATTGGGAGGTCCTCAATGCCGAGCTTCTTTCTTCCTGCCTCCATGCCCTGCTTAAGCTCGCTTTTGGCGTAGGAAGTCATGGCAACCAGCTGTCTGAATAATGTAGATAGGCTTGAAGGCCAGAAACTTGTTCAGAGGCTGGCTCTAGAAGAACCAGAGCCAGATATAAGATAATGCACTGCCCGAATGCAAAAGAACAGTTAGATGAGGGCCGTAGTGATTGCTTCGGGCGGGCGATGTTTTAGCTCAGGTGTTTTCCAAAACGGCACTTCAAGAGGTAATCATCATGTCTGATGCTTCACATGGTTGGTGAAAAGGTATGTAGATGTGCGCAGAAACTGTAGAGCCTTCCGGGTGAGCGCAGCGGTCGAACACAATCTCGGTTGGCCTAGAAGAGTATTGGTGAATAAATGAGACAAACAACATTTGTATCTCAAAGATCAATCACATGGCGACTAAGGTAGAGGTTGATTCATAGTGTGCTCAGTGTTGCATCAGTCTGTTCGACGAGTGAGCCGCCGGATTCTGTGTCCTATTGTTGAGGCTCTCACAGATAACTTATATGAAGTAAGGTACGAAGTACAGGCACAAACGAAGCTAACTAAAAACATGAAGCTTGGGCCACCTCCCAGTAAAGCAGGTATTCCGATTTCTGAAGTCTTTACACAATCAACCAACGACCTGATCAAATCGGATATCAGAGTGGCCCGCTGTGATGTTGCTATTGGGATACTAAGAAGAACATGCTACCTAGAGTAACTTTCTGGTCCCGGGAAGAATACTCTAAACTTCAATACCATACAATCTCAACCTACTGCAACTTGCGCCGCTTATGTGTAGATTTACTTTTCCCATGACCACCATCGTCACGTCTTTCCGAGCTTTCTTTTCTTCGGCTCCCCTTGAGTTTCGCCACCAACTTTCTCCTGCCTCTCCTGAACAATGTCTGCAGCTTCTCGCACAATCTCAAGGACAGTCTCCGCGGCTGGATTGTCCACTCGCTCGTAGAATAGCAGATCTGCACCATTATCCCATTCTGCTGGAACCCTTCTCTTGCGCGCATTTGCAGGCTTGATGCCTCCTAAGATGATTCCATCGATATTCATGCCATCGTACAATTTGAGGAGACGTCGCTTGTCACCAATCTTGCAGTCATCCCAGTACGTACGATAATGGCCTTTGTATAAGTAGATCCCGCCAAGCCAGCGGTAGACTGCGGTTTGGATATGACTGTCAGCGTCCTCATACTCCAAGGAGATGCGATTCGATGTCGAATATTGCATGTACCGCATGGCAGGATTGGGTTGGACTACCAATCTTGGAGGGAGGTCCCCGATAACTATACGACGTCTAATCCGGCATCCCTTATTGCCACATTTTTTACAATCTTTTCCTGAACTTTCCTCGAAGAATCTCCTTAGCAGATGCTCGAATGATGGGTTTCGGGATTGCTTCTCCTCGTCACGGTTGAGTTCAATGCTCACAGAACTCTCTGGGGTGATAGTTTGAGCTTCGTAGTGATAGTTGCACGGCTTGCAAACAGTGCGATATCTTGTCAAGAAGGTAAACTGATGGAAATTCATGGTGCTGAGTTCCCAGGCGCTTACAGCCGAGACAAACTTTCTTCTCGCAAGTAACGGAGCGTTCGGAGTGGCTTGCTGAATGTTCTTATTATAAGATAGGAGGAAGGCGTCAAAGAACTCGTCCCGAGATTTCTCGCTAGTCGATTCTGTCATGCTGTTCCAATCTAACTTGACCGCTTTCAGAAACGCTCTTTGGACCGACGTAAGTGAGGCCGTCCAGATTGCACGTGTTTCAGAACCCTTGTCTGCTTCTGTAGACCCTGCAGCGAGGAAAATGCCGGCGACAATGCAACAATCAATCGCACAGGAGTTTGCTTCCCAGATCGGGCCTCTTCCACGATAGGGGTAGGTGCTACCATCACCAGCAAATTCATATTTCGCTGGCGATCCTTGAAGCAACATTCTAACGAACGAAGGTTCAGAGCAGGTGCCCCTTGGTGGCACGTTTCGCCAGGCATGTCGGAAGTCACCAAGGCTGGAGACTGTGATACCATGGTCTGTAGGCGTTGTGTACGCAGACGGAGACGCCTCTGGATCAATATGGAGACCGCGGTCGCACTGCGAGATCAATTCGTCTTTGAGTCGATCGAGTACACTGCGTAGAGCCTCATGAATGGATTCTGTGCTCGGCTCATGTCTAGTCCTGGGTTTGTCGATCGTTTTCACTGGGATATCTTGGTCAAGCTGATTCGAGCTACCACCACCGCTTCCTTGTGTGGTCTTCCCCGGCTGGCGTTGTGTGGTCTTTCCCGGCTGGCGTTGTGTGGTCTTTCCCGGCTGGCGTTGTGTGGTCTTTCCCTGTTGGCCTTGTGTGGTCTTTCCTGGTTGGCCTTGTGTGGTCTTTCTTGTCGGTGGTGGCGGCCGAGGAGCTGAGGGGTTCGGGAAGCCAAAATCTCTGGAGATCTCGGCTGCGGTTGGCTGCGGGTTCCGCGTGGCGATGTGTGTTTTAAGCTCCTTAAAGCAATTGACCTTGTTCAAATTAAGGAGAGAGCTTTGCTGAAGACCGTACTGAGTACCCAATCTCATAAGGTCTGCGAGAGTGGTCACATTCAGATATTCCGCATCAGTGCGGCCAAACCACTTCTTCTCCCCTCCTTGAGCCATGGCGAGCAGTATTCATGCGCACTAGTTCATCCAAAGAAGTCAAGAGAGCGGGAAAAAGCAGCCAACTTGGGCTGGAGAACAAATCTGGCGTGAGGCACTATGGGAAATGCAATGCTTATCTCATGACGTGCCAAAGCATGGGGAGAACGACTGAAGCTTCCATGACAGCTTTTCCCGAGTATAAAAGCCAGGGTCAAGGCCTCACGGCGCCGAAAACGGTGGTATACATTATTGTAACAAAGTGCTTCAACAAAGAGAGACCTCGAAAGATACGCATGGCGTGGGCCAAGACGGTCATTGACAACAACGAAAGCAGTGGTTGCAAGCAGAGCAGGCATTGCTTGCAACAGATAGATACTTGATAAGGTGTTGTTACAAGGTGCTATGGATGTCATTCAGAGTTGCTTTATGAGATTGTGCCGGTTGGGGTTGTGATTCTTCAAGACTCCGCATCCGGCGAGCAGTCACCAAACGCCAAAGCACAACAAGCGTCGACAATCAAGAGTATTCTTGTAAATGAAGGATATCAAGGTGATTAGTGATACATCAAACTCATGGGAAAATGGTCCAGTTTGAACGCTAGTACATATTTGTGTTAGCGCTTCATAGTGTAATCGCGACGGAAGTCGCGTTCCAACGATACATATAGCAACGCGAACCGTACCTTAATGAATCCTCTGCTACTAGCCATTTACTTGCAACACTACCTCTCTGCATCTCTTACTGAATGCCTGAACAGCATTGTTGAATGCCAATCTCATGGATTGATTGCGCGATAATAGTGCTTTACAGCCGCTGTTAACCACATGAAGCGGTTGGCAACCCTCTTCCAAACCGACACTTTCCCAGACCCACGGCCTTGATGTATCATGTACCTTCCGAGAAGTCTCATCTCGCACCTTTACCTTCACTTACTGCGAACTCACCATCCTCTTTCTCCGCCAGTTCTGTTGCTTGTCGCGCTGGAACCAGACGCCCTCTGCGCATGCCGGATCCTAACAACGCTCCTCAAAGGCGATTATATACCTCACAAAATCCAGCCTGTGTCTGGCTATGGCGACCTCGCGCGCGCAGGCGGAGACTTGGTCCGACCAATGCGGACCACTGATGGCGGTACTGGCGGGGTAGTCGTATGCTTAGGAGTGGGCGGACTTGTGGATCTAAGCACCGTGTTGGGGTTAGAAGTTGATGAGGATGAGCAAGATTGTCATGGCGGTGTTGAGGTTTGGGTTGTGGACGCGCGACGACCGTGGAATTTGGGCAACGTTTTCGGTGGGCAAGCTCCGCTGCAAGCGCTCACAGAGGTAAATGGCAACGCGCGGAACAGAGACAAGGGCGTCGACCGAGGGCAAATTCAGCGATCTTACAAGCCGGGGCAAGGCGGGATTATTGTCTTTGATGATGGCGACGTAGAAGAAGACTTGGGTGTTGAACGGGAAGCTTATTGTACACTTGCCGAGATGCCTGCCGTGGAAGATGATGGGGTTGAGAGTGACGGCTCGGAGACGGATGGTAGTTCCCCTGACACGCCGAATGAGGCAAGGCCGTCGAAGAAGCGGAAATCTTGGTCTGACCGAGAAGAAGAGTATAATGACAGCGACGATGAAGACGAAAGACCTCGGCAGAGGCGAAGAAGCAATTCTGTAAGCTTTGGAATCGTGTGGCTATTCAAGTGACGCTGACAATCACTCTAGAACACCTCAATTTCCCCATCACCATCACGACCTCATCGGCGCGGTCTCCTCTCTTCTTCAAATCACGCCTCTAATGGTACCAAATCCTCTAGCCTATCCCGTTTGCCCCAACGAGATTCGAGTTCTCCGTCGCCTCCACAGCTCCCAAAGCTTCCATCTGCTCGTACGCTCCGAAGACGCCTACTACGCCTGCGGCGCAAGCACGAGGCAGTTCTTCGCGCCTACTATTCCTTAGGTGCCTCTTACTCCGAACCAATCTCCTCACTTCTCTATTCTCTTGCTTCAGAACTTGGTCGCGAAGACAATAACCTCCTGTGGCATGCCATTGTCGGCGTGAGCTCCCTTGAACTGTATGGCCGGACGATGACTGGCGTTAGCATCTCTTCCTTTTCCGAGTTCGGCAGGTCCGCAGGCTGGGGTGGTGAAAGGGGTGAGCGGATACGGCAAGTCTTACGAGACGAAGTAAGACGGATCAATCCGCCTGAGCTCAATGAAACGGGTCGGGAATTCAGCCGTGGCGACTCGTCAGGTGTTATACCTACGACGGCGCGCTCACCCACTGACACATCTATCCGACTTTCCCCAGAGCCTCGTTTTCTCCTCATCCGGCATTGGTCACTGTATGACAGCATGTTGCATTCCCCTTACCTCGCCGCAAAGCTTCACATCTGGAGCGACACTGGCAGGAAGCGGCTGCATAAGTTTCTCGCGAAGATGGGTGTCAGTTTGAGCCAGTGCAAGCAGAGCTACACGCACATGGACATGGATCTCAAGCGTGGACTGCGGGAGTTACTGCTCAAGTACGCACCGCTTTATGGACTTGATGGACTAGTCCCACCAGCCGCTAGCGTAAACCCAAGCCGTCAGGGTTGGGGCTTTGTGAGGAGCTGGGGCTGGAAAGCTTGCCTTAGCGCAACAGATGTGGGCGTTGTCATTGGAGCTATCCTCGAAGTCGGTAAGGCAGGTGTACATGGTTCAGAAAACGGAGGTTGGGATCGCGGCAGAGCGGAAAAGCGAGAGTTAGTAGACGAGGAGGGGCACAAGGAGGGCGAAGAGTGGGTTGGGAGGTTTTGGGAGGCGTACGACGCACTAGAAAAGTAAGGCTCGAGAATGCATCTCCAGTTGCTACGAGCATGCAGCTACTAACATAGTCAACCACAGTATCGACGCACTCAAACTTGCTCTTCCAACCGCTATGTATCTCCACCGCGCCATCCTTCGTACCGGCACCTCCTTGATCGAGAAGCGGCAGATCCGTCATCTCCGCGCCTTCCGCATGGCCATCGTCAAAGAGGGTCCTGACGTGCATCTGTTCACACATCCTGCAGCACTTACCAAGCTAGCCCTTTGGGTAGGCGAGGCTATCGCGGAGCAAAAGAGGGAACAGCGGGGAAAGCTGGGTAAGAAAGGAACACCGCTTGTCTTGGCGGGATTGAACGAGGCGAGAGGTGTGTATGTCGTGGTGGGGACCGGTGGAGGCGGTGGTGTTACTGATTTTGTCGAGAGGCAAGAGAGAAAGGAGAAGCGTGCGGGGAAGCAGAAAGCGAAGGAGGCACGGAAAGCGGAAAAGGAGAAGAAGAGGCGCGAAAGGGAGGAGAGGGAAGCTGGCGGAGACGGAGATGGTGACGAGGAAGAAGACACCGAAGACGACAACGACAGCTCGGAGGACGAAGACGACGAAGCAGCCGAAACAAGAGGCCACGGACGCAATCGCTTCGGCAATGCGTTCCAGGAGGTCGTTGACGAAACCAACGCGCGAGTCCGCATCGACAGCTTCGAGCACTGCGTCGTCGAGGTCAAAAAGGACGATCTGAGTGGCTTCTTGGAGACTCTGAGCATGAAGACTGTCGTTGGCTAGGGGCTGGCTGGATGGATCATGACGGATTTCCTCTTTGTTAGCATTATATGGGCATTATATGGGCATCGTGCGAGCAGAGGCGTTGGTTGCGTCGGTTGTCGTGGATCATACATACATATGTGTCTTGCTTGGGTGTTGCGGGTAGCTCTTAGCTGGCTGTTTGAGACCTGTACAATTTGGGGCAATCGAGCGATTGTCTCTCACGCAGTTCTGAGAGCATTCGTGTAAGGCCGACTATTGTTTCCGGCCTCCGTCAACGCCCGGATCCGTAATCCCGGCGCCAATACTGCAGACCAAACCAGGCGCGCAGGCCTGTAACATCTGGAACCATACCTGGACTTGCTTATCCAGGCCGTCCTCTTGTGCCGCCGAAGAAGAGAGAGCGAAAGAAGTCGGAGTGAAGGGTTGGATCGATATTGTAAAGCACGAACGAATTGATAGAGAGTTCAAGGATGACAGATGTTGGGAGACGATGAGATCCCAGACTTCGGATCACAGCAGGTGTTGGAGTGTGAGGGGACGGAGTATGTAGCGATAGATGGGGCGAGGATGTAAACAAAGATGTTTTGTTCTTCGTGGCGGAAGGGTAGGTAGGGTGATTTGTGGAAGGGCTCCGTGGTATGACGGAGAGGGATGAGAGCTGCAGAGTTAATCGGTAGGAAAGAAGAGTACGTTGAGTTGTTGATGGAATATTGTACTGTTATTGCTGTTGATTAACTCGCCATCCCACCCACAGTGTGGATGAGAAAGTATCTCCAAGAAATCCACTCTGTCAGACACTCAACCATCACAGCCCACACCGAGCACTTCGGAGTGATTATGACGACTAGGGTAACCATCCACCCTTCGTCTCACCTCTACTTGTTCCCGAAAATCTCCCTTCCTCACTTTCCCACCAACCTCGCCTCCGTCTTCTCCCTCTCCTTCGCCTTAATGTCCGCCATCTCCTCCCTCGTACTATCAAACCTCGCGCTCGCCTGATTGAACGGATTCTCCGAACTCTTCTCAAACTCCTTCCTAACAACGTCGATCCGCTGCTGCCGTCTCAACCCCTTCTGCTCTTCCTCCAGCTCCGGCAACCTCCTCGCCTCGTACGCCGCATACGCCGCCTTGAACCTGCGCTCCGGATGCCTGTCGAGTTTCTCGGAGGGGTTGGTCGAGGTTAGCGATAAGGCGTCGAGCGCGTTGTCGATGCCCGTGGCGTTGAGAGCGGCGACGGCGGCGGCGGATTTCGAGCTCGACGAAGCGTTGTCGTTGTTGTCGTTGTTGTCGTCGAGTTGGGAGAGGTCGAGACCTTTGGTTTTCTTGGTGGCGGTTTTGGCGTTTGCGCCTTTGGGCGTGGGGCGTGCGGATTTCTCTTCTTCGGCGAGGAGGGCGTCTTTTTCGGCCTTTTTGCGGGCCGCTTCTGCTTTCTTGGCTTCTGCTTCTTCTCTGATGTGGATGTTAGCGGCTTGAGCGGTGGTGACGTGTGGGCGTGGGGAGAGGGAGATGGTGATGATGGCATGTACTTTTTAGCGTTTGACTTTGCGCCTTTGCTCCATTCTCGATCGTCCTCTGACGCTTTCTTTGAATTCTCAGCGGCCGCTTTTTGTGCTGCTACATCTGCTTTCTTTTGTATTCTAGGTCAGCGAACTTGGCGCTGTCAGACGACCGGGACGGGCGCTTGCCTTTGCATTGCCCGCAGCTTTCTTCGTATTCTCGCCGCCTACTTTCTTTGGCATGACGGAATACTGGGAGTGTTCCTTTCGTGGTACGTTGTACTTATTTCAGTGCAGGAGCTTCCCAAGACGAGAATTCTAAACTTGACGATAGGGCTGAGTCGAAACGTGGGATGCCCCGCCACCAAGCCAACGCTAAGCCCAATGAGCCGCACCTTATGGACCGCCGACATCCAACTTACCTGCATGTAGTTACACGTACGAGTACGTGTCATTAGAGACAACAGGTGTCTGAGATAACTTCAGTCTGTGATCAAAGAGAGTGATTCTAATGACCGTGGCCAATTTATCGAGATGGACTGGTCTCCGTCCATATAGTCGAGTAGCTTGATGCATGCATGGCTTCAGGCCTTCAGTGCTCTAGAATATTTGAAGAAGGGTTACTAAATCCACTTCAAGTGATGACTGGGGATAGTACTGCTGGTGAGTAGACCTGCATTGTGGTTACTTCGGTTGTCAGGAGACGTGGATGCTTTTTGATTGTATGTGCCATGCTTGAGAAGGTGCCGCAGATTATATGTAGGTACAGTGAGCTTATTCATCAGGACAAGGGGGCATGAATGACGGCTTTCAAAGAAGAGAAAGAGCCTTGAAAGCTCTTCAAAGTTTCCATACCAATAGCCCGTATTCTCAGGTCTTCATCCCTCCTTGCTGTACACTGTACAGCTCTGCCAACGCTCTGTCCACCTCCTTCCGTCTCGCCATCTCCTTATCCACCATTTGCTGGATAGCTTTTTCAAAGCCAGGAAGATCGCGGTTCTCGCGAGAGCAGCGAGCGAGCCAAACCTCGTCATCCACGTTGATACCTGTCAGCTTGGCAGTGAAGCTAGGGAGCGCGTCCCACAGAGCCTCCACGGGATGAGGCGCACTTCGAGGACTCTGGCCTGCCATGAGCAGAAGAACGTCCTTCATCTTTTCATCGGCAGCTTCATTAAATGAGACACCCTCGTAGTCTTGTAAGCTCACATGCTGCACGTTGCGTAGTCTGCCGAATAACTCAAGCACATGGTATGTGTCCGAGATCGGCAGCGGTCTCTTACCGAAAGTCGTCTTGTGCCAGAGAGGCAGAGGAACACGACTCCAAATGATTAATTCATGTAGACTGTGGGCGTTCACGAGGTACGAGCACAACCGACGAATTTTGTCTTTGAACGTGTATAAACGCTCACGCCCATCCCGGGTACCACTTATTAATTGCGGTTCCTCGATCGCTACACGCAATCTCCTGATCCTAGGAAGGTAGAGGCGAAGGCTGTCCTCTGGGGTCATGTCTCGACAAAGGAAAAGGTCATGATGAGTTGGCCGGGTTCTCACGCGCACGCCAAAAAGTTGATCGTGGTAAAGGACTTCCATCGTTTCTTGATGAATCTTATGATTGACTCGCAATATTGCACAATGACATGGGTTGTGGTCACGCCGTAGCCTGGGTTCGCGTTTGCGGGGATACGGGAGCGAATCAATGCTTCGGTCTGGGAGAAGGCATTGGTAAATCTGCCGACGGAGTTCGAGAGGTAGCCGCATGAAGTGAGGAGTCAGCTCTTCTGCAGAGCTTGCCATCTTGGCTGCTTGGGATGATGAGAGGCGCAAAAGCTCCGAGATGGAGGCCTTAGGAAAAGACCACCAAGTGTAGCTGTGGTAAGAATGCAGACGTTGAACTTTGGCGTAGTGTCTATCGAAGAGGCAATTGAGATCAGTCAGATGATGATTGTAGCTTGCTTATGATATGTAACGTGATCACGCGTTCACTTCATATGGGGCTAGTGTCTGCTAGGCCTAGTGTGAGCACGTATTCGTGAGTTCAACACGATGGCCCTTAAAGTCCATTTCCATTTGATACGACATCTCATGAACAATGCGCTATAGACATCCAAAATTCACGGCGGGACTCGCAACGCACCTCATCGCTGCTAGTGTCATCGAGACGACTCGATCCAAGACCCCGCGAACCACATCAATGCACACCCTCCTAAAGCCCACGCGCCTACAACTTTCGAGCCCCACCCTGCCTCAGCTTCAACCTTGACTGCGCCATGTTTCCGCTGTGGGAATTTGCTCTCCAATCCCACCTTCTGCGCGAGTATTGCGGCATCTCTGCTATTATCTATCTCGTTTCCCTTCCGCCTCGCGGCAATTATCTTCCCTAATTGCACCAAATCCTCCCTCCACTCCGTCTCATTCGCCTTCCCTCGTCCTCCATCTCCAACCTCCACATTCTGGACGTTCCCGAAGAAGTCCATGACCAACCTCTTCCTTCCTTCTTCCTCGCCACCCCGAAATAAATCCCACCTGACCCCCGGATGACTATGAATCTTGGCCTCGTCATAGCTATCGAACAGATCCGCCAGCGTTTTCTTCGAACTTGGTTCTCTGACTTGCGTTTCCAGAAAATCGAGATTGTAGTAGGTATAGCGGTCGATAACGGCAACGCCGACGTCGTTATCGGCGTGGTGGGAGTAGGAGGATTGGTCGATCTCCGAGGAGCCTGTGGCTATTATGTTAGGAGAGTAGAAGCGCGAGTACATCGTATTGGCCTGGCAAGTGTCGATCATGAAGAGCATTTCGTTGTACCTAGATCAGGCCCCAGTACAAGTAAGTCCTATGTGGCCGACACAAGTCCGATCCATAAGGCATAGTGAGAAACAAGAGGGAGGAGAGCTACCTCTTCTTCTCCCACATCTGCTCAAACGCGTCCGCCAGATCCCAAGCCCCTATCTCCTCACTATCCTGAAACTTCAAAAACTCATTTCCCCCATGCCCCGTCATATACACGAGTACATTACTCCTCTCATCGCTGCCCAACCTCTTACTTCGCGGCACGTCCTCGCCCAGTCGATCCGTCAGCAATCTTATGAAGTTCTCCACCGTGACTTCGTACCCGCGGTAATCCACCTCAATGTTATCGCCGTAGAGGTCGAGCGCGCGGTCTGCGTTGTTGTATACAGTGCCCGGGAACGCGTTACGCGGGTTGCAGGCCATGTCATCCGGGAGCATGAGGATGATCTGGGAGTCAGGGATGCCAAGACGTTTGACAGTACGATAAAGGGAGAGGACGTTGGCCAGGTGGCGGTAGTTGAACCAGAAGCGGGAGGTGGACACTAAGACGGCCCAATTGGAGGTATGTTCGGAGAGTGTGACGAGGGGGAAGAGGAAGAGCAGAAAGCTACTGATTAGGTGGTCAAGCTTCATGGTGGGTCGAAAGACGGGACTTGGTGGTCCATCGAGGGATGACAGGCGCAGGAAGACAACTGGGTTGATTGAGATGCAGGCACAGGAGCTAAGCGAACAGGGTCAAGGCAGGGTAAATCTTCTCGCACAAGTACAGCGAACCCTTCCCACTACATAATCGATCCTTTTGGATCATACATTATTCACCGGAGCCACATATCCATGATAGCTCGAGAAGATGCAATGCTCTGAGTATTAGTCAGACGGGTGCTCGGTGATTTTTACTCTCTGGCCTTGCCAGCGGTGATTATTTGACGATTGATGGGACATGCAACTGCGGTGGATGAGTGAACGAACGGATCATGACATGTTGTCATTACTTCTTTGGCGCTTGTTACTGAATGAGTCAGGATTGATTCTGGTGTCAGTCTTTCATGACGTCTCATGCTTCTCTTCATGAAGGATTATCCGCCGTTCCAGCTTAGGCGCTATGCCTCTTGTCCAATGCGGCAAAAATCCCTCTTCATCTTCTTCGGCCATACCCACATGCTTATGCTGGATTCCCGCCAGTCTCATCCACTTCCTGCTTACAGTCCTCATGACATGCCCCTCTCTCTCCTTTTCCTCGGCATCAGATGGCACATGATGTGCGTGATCCCTTTCATCGTCAGTATCGCTGTCTACCGAATGACCGTTGACTTGCGTTCGGTGCGCATGATGCTTCGAACTGCCGTTCCTCCCATGTTCCAGAACCTCCCCCGCATGCTCCGGCGAACCAGGGTCCTTGATGCCCCCGCCCATCTCCTCGTGTATACCAGCCCAATGCCTGTGCAAGCTTGGTCCCCACTTTCGCCACCGACCCAGAATTTTCAGTGACATGAAGTACTGGCGCAGAATCATGCTGATGAGGATCCCGTTCTCTTCCGCCACGATTTCTTCCGCCTCTCCTCCCTCGCTCTTGACAAGCAGAGAATCATAGCCGTCTTTACCGCGACCCATATATCCTCTAGTGGCCATGACGTATTCTTTCTCTACATCCAGTGGATTGTTCCCAACATCTGTCCACAGGATTCTCGATCCTGGCGGACGTCTTGGATCGTATTCGAAGGAAATATTTGAAACCTGAGGAAATCGTCCTTCCAGAGCCGGAACAAGACTGACTGAGTTCTCTAACGCTGCCAGGATTGCCCTGCCTTTAACCCTGATCACTACCACAGGATCTTCGAAGGGAAAGCAATTCATAATATCTCTCACTCGCAGTACTCCAGGCAAGTATATTTGATCCCCTCTGATGGTTCCTGCAGCCATGATAGTGCAGTCTGCATTGTGATAGAAGCGCATGAGATCGCATACGGAGTTTCCAAGGTTCGTCTCTTTTGTCCGCACGGTGGTGAAACGGCCATCAAGAGGCACAGCAGTGTAACCGATTGGCTTCTCTAGCTTGCTTTTCAATGATGAAGTCAATCTTTCGACAAGCTCGACAGTCGCTGGATCTTCAGGGGTGTCCCTGATAACGTCTCTTCTAGTGATCTCAAAGTCCCATCCTGGTTTGCCTTCTTTCCGCCTTACTTCAATATAGCTCAGCTGCTTGAAGTCACTGCCGGAGCGTAGTACATGCGTACTGTTGATAAAGTGATGTGCATAGAAGTGATCGTGCCCGCCGAGGATAATGTCTATCAGCCCTGGAGGAGTGTTTTCTGCAAGCTTCAGGTCGTTAGGTTCACGCATGTGCGTGAGTGCAATGACGATCTCGGCTCCATCATTGCGAAGTGCTGGGACGAGTTCCTTTGCTGTTGCAGAGGCGGACTTGTAAATCAGATGCGGCGGTAGAGAAATTGATGGTGTCAAGCCTGGCTCAACAGATGAGCGCATGCTATCGTACTTAGATCCAACAAGTAACACACCATTCTCGCTCCACCAAGCCGATGATGCCAATCTTGATACCATGTGACGAGGTAAAGATTACCGTTTTGGGACAATCACCAAGGCTAACATTCTCACCCAAGTCTGGGTCCAGCACATTCGCCAAGAGCCAGGGAAATACGCACTGATTCCTCAGATGCCTAAATTGCGGTACGCCGAAGTCGAGGTCATGGTTCTAGCCTCCATTTTCTACCATAAGATCTCCATCCTCTGAACAAAGTACGGGGTGACTGAAGCATACTCACACCCACACAAGCGACTGCAGTACCGACCCTATTTAGTACGGGACCATATGACTCCCTTTCGTCACCGTACTCTCAAGGCTAGGATTGAACGCATCTCCAGAGAACAAAGTGAGAAGCTCAGATTGACCGGCATATCTGGGATCGGATTGGTAATGGTTCATAAGAGTCTGAAAGCGCGTGATGCCACCAACAGGTTCCGCTGACCCTGCCCTGCCGGAGCTATGTTAGCTGACTGTCAAGCTCAGCATGAAATAGGAGGACCTACTCAATGTGGTAGACATCGTTGTAGTGCAGGAAGCGAAGATCTGGGGTTCCTGTGCGTTGGCTCGAGTATGTTACAAATTCGGAATTCATGATGCCTCATCGACCGTCATTGATTGCGAAGATAATGCAATAAAGTCACGGTCATGATCTTGCTTATAGGATCATAATCATGTGGTCAGAACAAATACACAATGATCATGGAGCTGAACTGATAAGATAAGATAAGATAAAGTAAAGTTAAACGAGGAACAACAATTATCCGGCGGTAAGCCAGCGGTGTAATTCTGCCAGTCATCAACACTTGGGCCTATTTAGATCAGTGAAGCCTGGGTAGTCCCCAGATTATTGTGTCAGGTTCTGTCAAAACTCAGGCTCTGGACCTATAAGGAGGAGAACATGTTGACGGACTTTATCTTTTGACCACTATAATTGAACTACAACATCGAAATCTGATTCTGGTCACAGGTTTCAATGAGGGCGGATAGGTGACGCCCTAGAGCAATAACCCTATAGAGAGCGCGAGCTTATAGCAAGATTCCTACATTCCAAGGACAGAACTCGCAAATACCGGCCGCGGATGCGATGTGACAAGTATCAATACTGAAAGCAGCTGCATCTGGCAACGAGATGAGGCGGGACCGTTAATTTTGCTGATCAACAATTCTGTTGGCGGTATGTCATAGCTCAAAGACAGATTACATGCCGAGTTGGAGGACTGGAAATGATATGGATACGCTAATCTCCCCCCTCTTCGACGCGGACGTTCCAAGCGCAAAGGCTCAACATCCTTTTACTTCTCCATTGCGCCTGATTGGAATGCGTTGGACGAACTCATGCGCAGTGGACGAGTACGGCTCCACCCTTACCATCGCGAGCCGAGTTCCGGAGTTGGGACAGGTTTACTGGAACTTGATGGGACTTGAAAGATTTGAGCTGAGGAACCCTCTTGGTTGAAGGCTTCGATTCTGTATCAGCACACGGCCCTACAATGAATTGCAATGGTGACGAAAGTTCAGTGAGATTTATGGCTAGTATTGCGGGAACCACGCCTTTCCTAAAATTCCTCAAGCAGAGGCGCATATGGTATCGATAGAATAGAGCTTCTCTCAAACTCAGAGACGCCCAGAAGGAGAAGTGATGTCCTAAGTGCACCAAACCTCAAAAGTGACCTTCAGAAAGAGCAATGCGGATCGTAACGCAGTGCTAACACAAGGGTTCAAGAATGGAAAGACCTGCAATGCCCGCCCTTAGCGATGCTCATTGACTGTCCACCTCCGCTTCGGCCCTCTCTCCCGTTCATTCTGCGCCATTGGTGGTGGAGCGCCCCAAAGTCCGTGTTGGCTGTTTGTCCTTGCTGGGTCTTCCCGAGAGGGGGCGACTGTTCCTCCCTCTGTCGTCCCTGTCTGCACGTTCTCCTTCTGTTTCTTCGCTACCGATGGATCCTTGACAGAATCTCGGGCAACGGACATCAGGGGAGCGCCTGGCCCGTCTTCTTGAGGAGCCGGCCCTGATGAAGAAGGGCCACTCCATAGTCCGGTCAGTGACCTTGAAGATGACGCTACGCTCGAGCTCCGCTGGGGGCCGCCGCCAATGCCATTTCTCATAACTGCACGAGTAGCAGGCTCTCCGAGAGAGAATCCTCCGTCAATTGGACTGCTGGTAGAACCGTTTGAACCATAGCGATGTCTGTAGGTGGAAATCTGTGGCGATGATATTCTAGGTGACTGCGTTTGTGAAGGACTCAGGGGGCTGGACCCAGCTCGGAGATGCTCGGTGGAAGCGACAAGCTTCACATCGTAGTCACCTGAGATTCCTAGATCTATAGACGACCGGCGATGGGAGATGGATGATTGCGATGGTTGTTCGGAGTCAGCACGAGAACCTGATTCATCCTCGATGTTTTCTTTGCGGATTGCCATAGTGAGCGATGCCATCCCAACATCCAGCAGAACTGGTTGGTTGGTCAGTGCGCCAATGAGCGCATTACACCCAGCCCCATGAGTGACCAAAATCAATACTGTATCAGTGTGATCATCCTTGGCCTCAGCGAAATCGTGAGCTGTGGATGTGCTACCAGAAGCGCTTGCAGGTCTATCGTGTGCATCATGGCTCCTGTACCACGATAACATCTTTTGGAGGCCTGCCCGGAAACGTTTGTGCATAGCAGTCCACTCTTCACCGTACTCACCACCGTTGGCCCATTGCTGAGGTTCACGCATACTGTCCCATTGATAGTCAACGTCGACGCAAGCATCGCGAGCATGAGCGACATAGCCTGGAGGTATTGGTCCTGATGGTGAGATCGCATAGGTAGGTGTGGGCGGAATATATCCGGTATGGTCCGTACTGGCCGTGGTCGAAAGCTTGGAGAGTGCCTTACCAGTTTCTCTGTTTCCGATACTGCCTGCACTGCTGTGGCTACTTGCTCGGTTACGCTTCGGTAATGTTTGAGCAAGAGTTGAAAGCGATGTCAATGGTCCATCATCGTCGCTGTCCGTGGTCGGCGTGGTACCACCCCATCCGCCTCCCCAGCCTCCAGGGAAGTTACCGGACCGGTTCAAGGATGACTCGTAAAATGACTCTGTATACTCTCCCCGCCGTAGTAATTCTGCCTTTGCACTTACTACCATCATGAGTGAGCTCGGCGGAGGCGTGATGTCGTCAAAATAATCAGGGGATAGCCACTCTCCCAAGAATGGGTCAAGTCGGAGAAGTGTCTTTGTGAACGCTTTGGCTCTTTGCTGCCTCCTTGGAGTGTGAAGTGAAGAGTTTTCTTCGGGCTCCAGTATTGCTGACAGGTGCGGAGCATTCCCCGACTCGGTTGGATGAAGATGTGGCGATCCAGAGTGCATCTGATGCGGTTTCGAGGTGGAGATCTGCGGATTGTTTAGGGATGAGCCCTGGTACTGCGCTACACCAGCGCTGATGGCGACCGAAGTCTGCACACAGCGCAGAAATGGAGATGTATGTATGATGATTCGGTGTTTGCGTCTTTCGCTTCTAGCAGGCCTGTGATGGTTCAGGTGTTCCTCCATTGCTGCCTCCGCTTCATTCAAGTCTAGTGTGTTTAATCTTTTCGCATTGCCATTAGGCCTGAACCGATCGTGGTAGGATGTCTCTCGAGCATGCAAGATGCTTGCTATCCTAGCCCCAAGGGCTCTTGACTGGGTCCAGCCGCCGTATGTCAACGGAGGATCGTAGGGCGTCGGTGAGGTGAGGTGCCATTGCTTGTCTGCTGCGTCAAGTCGTGCCCCATGTCTAAGAATGAGTCAGTTCGGCTGCTCTCTGGTCCATACTGTGAGAGCACTACGGCTATCTTTCCTAGATGGTTCATCACGCATGCAGTAACTTACCTAGCTATTACCACTACCGCTGGAGGACGACTCATGACCGTAAGCTTTGTCGGCCACCGGGATCTTCCAATACGCTCAGTCGTTCGAGTAGAGCTTGTGAGCACTACGCCTTGTCGAACCTTTGCAACGCTGAATGTGGCATTCGCTCAAGACCCCGTTCATACTGTGTCAAGATGAATGACCTCAGCTGGCATCGAGCCACGTTCGCTGATGTAGCTCAGCAGCTGTGCTTGTAATAGTCTAGGCAGGTGAAAAGTTTGGGACGGATCAACCAAGGAGTGATATATATGTTTGTTTGTTTGTTCCAGATGCTGGGATATGCAGATGGAACCATCACATGAGTTGATTTTGATCAAGGTACGCTCCGTACAATAGCTCAGTACATGCACGCCATACAAGCGCCGCTGTCAAGATCAAAGTCAAGAATGTTTCGTGAGATTTGCATGTGATTGAGCTTTGTCAGCACACTATGTACGGCGAATACCTCGGGTATACCCCGGACTACATATCTAAGACTTCTTTATCTTAAACTCTTCTTCATTGTTTACAATTTATGACAAAGATTGTGAGTCTGTCATATGCTGAAAAGAGAGAGCATTCATGACTGCTGACTGAAGCATGACTGAGTGAAACACATTATGAATACTCAACAGTGTGTTTAAACAGAAGAAATGTGAGCTGATCTTCTTAACAATGATGTATTTAACATTCTTTACATTAAACTTCTTACACAGACAGTCTGTACATATGTTCTTAAGATTTAGTCAGATTTTGTCTTCTTTCTTGAAGTCATAAGACTGCTGTCTCTTCTGATTTGTCATTTTCTTCTGTATCTGCTGAGTGATAGTCATAGTCATCTGTGCTCACTCTGTGACTTCTTTCATCTTCTGTACAATCTGATCAGCTTTCTGTACTGAACTTTTTGCAGATTGTACAGACTTTAACTTCTCAAGTAGTTGTAGAGACTTCATGTAATACTTATAAGACAAGAAGAAGAGACTCACCTCTGTTAAGACAAAGTTATGATTATTTATGACTAGCTCAGTCATGAGAAGCAGGCTTGCTTAGTTGTTTTAACTATAATTAAAGAATGTACAAATGTACAGCTCAACATTTTGATTCATTCACTCAGTTGCTTTGTCAGTTTTCAGATGATACACTGTGAACATTCTTTATACAATCTTCAAAAGTTGACAGACTTTCTTTCATAAGCTGTTCACAAACTGAGTGTCTTAATTCAAGACTATTGCAGTAAAAAGCTCATAAGCTCAATAGAAACATTGTATAAATGTCTGAGTCACTCATTCTGCAGTCATATTCTTGCACAGTTTCAGTATTACTCTTTTGCTAAGACAATTCATAATTATCAGAAGGTTTGTACAACCCTTACTTGACAGTAGATTTACTGCAAAGTCAATGAATATCTTCTGTCAAATTCACTTCAATACAG